>LAZR01001866.1_pt1 | contig 12811 bp, 14 predicted proteins | sample 329461 | NCBI WGS metagenome assembly LAZR01 (sample SAMN03002196, study PRJNA259156) | marine sediment metagenome | biome: sea floor; feature: Hydrothermal impacted sediments; material: marine sediment; isolation source: Loki non-amplified sample from Loki's castle hydrothermal vent sediment ...
ACCTCATGGGTCAGCGCCGCATAGACCAGATACCCGCCAGAGCTATGCACAACGCCCTTCGGTTGCCCGGTGGATCCTGAGGTATACAGGATAAACAACGGATCCTCGGCGTTCATCGGCTCGGGGGCACAGGTGGGGTCGGCTGTCTCGGACAGGGCCGTATAGTCTACGTCGCGGGCTTCATTCCAAGCCACGTCCCCGCCGGTGCGGCGCACCACCAGACATTTAACCGACGCATCACATGACGCCAGCGCCTTATCCGCATTCGCCTTTAATGGGGTTGCCTTGCCGCCGCGTGGGGCGAAGTCAGCTGTTATGACTACCTTGGCATCAGATCCCTTGACCCGGGCCGACAGCGCATCTGGTGAAAACCCGGCGAACACGATCGAATGGATCGCCCCTATGCGTGCGCAGGCCAGCATCGCATATGCTGCTTCGGGAATCATCGGCATATAGATGATGACACGATCGCCCTTACCTACGCCCAAATCCCGCAGAATATTGGCCATCTTGCATGTCTGGGTATGCAATTGCTTGTAGGTGATATGCTGCGCAGTCTCATCAGGGTCGTCGGGTTCCCAAATGATCGCTGTCTGGTCACCCCGTGTTTCGAGGTGCCGGTCGATACAATTGGCGCTGACATTCAGGGTGCCATCGGCGAACCAGTTTATCTTGACGTTTCCCAAGGTGAAATCGACGTCGCGGACAGTCGAGAAAGGCGACATCCAGTTGATGCGCTGCGCCTGTTCGCGCCAGAACCCTTCGGAATCTTCGATCGATGCCTTATACATGGCCTCATATTTGGCAGCATCGATATGTGCGCCAGCAGCCATATCGGCAGACGGTGGGTATTTCATTGTGTCGGCGTGTGACATTGTTCCTCCCTCAGAACTCTGGCCGCCACGGCTAAAACAAGGGCGACCCTCCCAAGACGGATCATAACGCGAAGTGAAAAGAAGGAAATAAGTATCTGGAAACGTGACTTTTGTTTGTAAACTTTTTTCATAACCCATCCTGGGTTGGTAAATTTATGCCGTCTGGGTGGAATTTTGACAACTAAAGCCAGCTATTGCGTGTCAACATCAAGGTACCCTGCGTTCCCGTTGCATCCAAATGGCCATAAATCCTCGCCGAAGGCATCCGCCCATGCAACTCACAGTGTCTTGAGGGGTTGGCAGCCAGGTTCCCTCAGGATAGTCTTGCGGCCAAGCGGGCAACAAACGCCCGCATCTAGGGAGATAACCATGAATAAACTACTGAACGGCGCAGCGGTCTGCGCCCTGACTTTCGCGTTTGCATCGCAAGCGGTCGCCACCGAATGGAACGCCTCCGTCTGGGGTAAGCGCCGGGCCTTCACCGAGCACGTCGAAAAAATCGCCGAAATGGTTTCCGAAAAGACCAATGGCGAATTCACCATCAACGTCAGCTATGGTGGCTTGTCGAAAAACTCCGATAACCTTGATGGCATCTCGATCGGCGCCTTCGAGATGGCTCAGTTCTGCGCCGGTTATCACCCAGACAAGAACCGTGCGATCACCGTTTTGGAATTGCCGTTTTTAGGGGTTAACACTCTGAAAGAAGAAGTTGCGGTTTCACGTGCAGTATATGCGCACCCTGCGGTAGCCAAGGAAATGGCACAGTGGAACGCAAGGATGCTGATGACCTCGCCAATGCCGCAATATAATCTGGTCGGCACAGGAGAGCCGCGCGATACCCTTGCGTCCTTTGATGGCATGCGCGTCCGTGCAACCGGTGGCCTTGGCAAAGCATTCGAAGCGGTTGGGGCGGTTCCTACTTCGGTGACCGCAACCGAAGCATATAACGCCATGGAATCCGGCGTCGTGGACACTGTAGCCTTCGCACAGCACGCTCACCTGAGCTATGGCACGATCAACAAGGCCGATTGGTGGACAGCGAACCTGAACCCAGGCACGGTCAACTGCCCGGTCGTCGTCAATATCGACGCGTATGATGCGCTGTCTGACGCCGAGCGTGAAGCACTGGACGGGTCTGTAGACGAGGCGCTGGATTACTATCTGGAAAACTACGCCAAACTTCTGGCGCGGTGGGATGAGATCCTAGAAGAAAAAGGCGTCAAGAAAGTCATGTTCACCCCTGAAGTGTTGGCCGAATTCAAAGCCAAGGCTGCCGATCCTGCCCGCGAGGCATGGATCAAGGACATGGAAGCCCAAGGCATTCCAGGTCAGGAACTCTATGACTTGGTGATGACGTCACTGGAAAAAGAACGCGCGTCTAACTAAAACGTGAATATAGGGCCGTGCTTTGGCGCGGCCCTTTTTGTATTCGAATTCTCCCTGAACCCGAAAGGAATGCCCCATGGCCGGATCCTCCGCCGTGCTAGAAGACGGCAGCCTACTTAGCCGTATCGACAGAGGTCTTTTACGTGTCGAAACCGTCTTTGCCATGATATCAGGCATCGCCGTGTTCATGTTGATGGTGTTGGCAGTTTGGTCCGTCGGCGGGCGCAAGTTTTTTGCGTCACCTTTGCCTGGATATGTGGACTGGATCGAATTCGCGATGCCGCTCATTGCGATCATGGGCATTTCATATACCCAACGAAACGGCGGGCATGTTCGCATGGATATTCTGATCGGGCAGCTCCGGGGCCGGGCCCTTTGGGCCGCCGAGATGTTCTCGGTCATCGTCATCCTAATATTAATGCTGGCTTTGATCTGGGGATCATGGGCGCATTTTCAACGCAGCTTTGATTTCTCGTCACCGCTATGGAGCCGTGACAGTTCAATCGACATTGGCCTGCCGATCTGGCCAGCCAAATTGATCGTCCCCATGGCATTCAGCGTGTTGGCATTGCGATTGGTGCTGCAAATCTGGGGTTACGGCAGGGCGCTAGTTTTGGGGCTGGAACACCCTGTCGCAGTACCATTGGTACAATCCGCCGCTGAACAGGCGATGGCGGAAGCTGAACATCTGGATGGACGAGACTGATGATGGATCCTATTGAAATCGGCCTTTGGGTCTCGGGCGGCATGTTACTGATGGTCGTTCTTGGAATGCGGGTGGCCTTTGCCGCCGCTATGGCGGGGCTTATTGGCCTAGTCTGGATTTTCTGGGCCAAAAAAGGCATGCAGTGGTCAGAGTTGGACTGGGCGCTGACCGTGGCTATCAAAACGGCGGGGCAGGTACCGCATTCGAAGGTGTCGAGCCAGACGCTCAGTTTGATCCCCACCTTTATTCTTATCGGATTTTTGGCCTATTATGCAGGTCTGACACGGGCGTTGTTCGAGGCCGCTAAACGCTGGATCGCGTGGCTGCCAGGCGGTCTTGCCGTATCAACCGTTTTTGCGACGGCCGGTTTTGCGGCTGTATCGGGTGCGTCAGTTGCCACGGCAGCGGTCTTCGCGCGTATTGCGATCCCCGAAATGCTGGCGATTGGCTATAACAAGAAATTTGCTGCTGGCGTTGTGGCGGCGGGCGGTACCTTGGCATCCCTGATTCCGCCATCTGCGATTTTGGTGATCTACGCGATCATCGTCGAACAGGATGTGGGCAAGCTGTTGCTTGCAGGGTTCATTCCGGGTGCTTTTTCCGCCGTCGTCTATGCGATCTTGATCGTTGGTATCGCAACCATCTGGAAAAATGTGGGCCCACCCGTTGGCGGATTCACATGGAGGCAGCGTTTCGAATCCTTGCCCGCGGCGCTACCGATTTTCGCGGTGGTCATCATTATCATCTTCTTCGTTTATAACCCGTTTGGTGATGCTTGGGGCACCCCAACCGAAGGCGGTGCGGTCGGGGCATTCATCGTTTTCCTGATGGCGCTCTACCGCGGTATGCGTTGGCCGGAACTCAAAGATGCGCTTCTTGAGACAGCCAAGCTGACGGTGATGATCTTTACCATTATCTGGGGCGTGCTGATTTATGTGCGCTTTTTGGGCTTCGCTGATCTTCCTGGGGCATTCGCCGAATGGATATCGTCGCTGGATGCCTCGCCTATTCTGATCCTTGTGTTTATTTTGCTGGCCTACGCCGTTCTTGGGATGTTCATGGATGCAATCGGTATGTTGCTGTTGACGCTACCGGTCGTTTATCCGGCAGTAATGGCGCTGAACGGCGGCGAATTTGTTTCAGCGGCAGATAGCGCATTTGGCATGTCAGGCCCCATGTGCGCGATTTGGTTCGGTATACTGGTGGTAAAGATGGCGGAGTTTTGTTTAATCACTCCGCCCATCGGGTTAAACTGCTTTGTTGTGGCCGGCGTACGCCCTGACCTAAGCGTTCAGGACGTGTTCAAGGGCGTAGCACCGTTCTTTGTCGCAGACGCAGTTACCATCGCGTTGCTCGTAGCCTTCCCGGGTATCGTGCTTTGGTTGCCATCACTGGCTGGTTGACGGTTTCGGAGGCTGCCGCATATCATCGGGATTTACCTGTTCAGCGGACAGGAAGTTCCCGATGGTTTGCAGCGGTTCAAAGTTCTCGCAGACTACTTTGAACACGACAAGGAATGGTACTGCGACCAACGCCCCCGCGATGCCCCATAGCCAACCCCAGAACACGACGGTGAGAAACACTGCGACGGTGTTCATCTCTAACCGTCGGCCAATCAGCCACGGCGTGATGATTTGCCCTTCGAGCGTTGTCAGAAACAGATACCCCAGCGGTGCCAACAGCGCGTAGCTTACGCTGTCAAATGTCACCAAGGAAAATCCCGCGACCAATACCACCCCAGCGATACCGCCGATGTACGGCAGGAAATTCAACATGAATGCGGCGATACCCCAGATATAAGCTGAGGGAAGGCCGATCGCTGTCAGATAAATCCCGACGACAATGCCAAGGCCCGCATTGATCGTGGCGATAGTTAAAAGGTAGCGGGAAACGCGCTTTTCTACATCGTAAACGGTCTGAAGCGCGCGCTTTTTGCTAGTAAGCGTCGGCATGGATTGAACCATCTTCAGATAAAACATCTCTCCTGATCCCAAAAGGAAAAGCGCAAGGATCAAGATTACGGCTAACGATGCTCCGGCGCTGCTGACGGTATCCATCGCGGTATCAAGCAGACCTGGCTGGCGCACGATGACCTCTTGCGGCCCTTGCGTGCCTTCTTGGCTTCCCAGCTTGTCGACCTCTTCGGAAGCAGAGCGCATAGTCTCGACTGCGTCGCTGACCCCGCTTAGCTTTTCCTTTATTTCCTGCCCCATCTGCGGAATTTCATTACTCCAGGATGCGACTGTTCCGGCGGAAAGTAAGACGACTGCAACGATCATCAACGCCGTCCCCATCACCAGAAGAAACGCGGATGCTGCATAGGGGATGCCAACACGAAAAAGCGCCCGGGCAACGGGGCTAAGGGTAAGTGCGAGCAAAAAACCCAACAATATTGGAAGGATAAGATCTTTGGCAAAATATGCAGTGACGAAAAGTGATATCAGGACCAACAGCTGAAGAGACCGCCGGATAGAGGCAATGTGTTCCAAGGTAAGCTCCGATGTCTGGTGTTCAGATTACAACGCACGACATCCAGAAAGGTTCACACGTATGTGAAAATCGTTTGCCGCTTTCTTAAATCGGTCTCGCGGTGCCGCCTGAATTATGTTGAGGTGCTGCAAGATTTTCTTATTGGAGTGTCCGCAATGCCTGTAACCCCACTTGGTCTTGATCCATCGCTTTGCTTTATTAACGGCGATTGGGTGCCTTCCACAGGTGGAGCGCGAGCGGCGCTGATTAATCCATCGGATGGCAGCACCCTATGTGATATCGCACGCGGTACAGATGAGGACATCCATCGTGCTGTCACAGCCGCGTCGGACGCACTGAGCGCAGAGTGGGGTAAAGCCACAGCCGCCGAGCGCGGACGGGTTCTGGCCAAAATAGGTCACGGAGTGTTGCAGCACATAGACGAACTCGCGCAGATCGAAGCGATGGACGTGGGCAAACCACTTAAACAGGCCCGTGCCGATGTGCTGGCGCTGGCGCGGTACATGGAATTTTATGCCGGGGCCTGCGACAAGGTACATGGAGAGACAATACCATATCTGGATGGGTACACCGTCTATACCTTGCGCCAACCGCATGGTGTGACTGGGCACATCATCCCCTGGAATTATCCGATGCAGATCATCGGCCGCTCTGTTGGCGCGGCACTGGCAATGGGCAATGCCGCCGTGTTGAAACCGGCGGAAGAGGCATGCCTGACCGCGCTCGCCTTTGCTGAAATCGCGCGCGCGGCGGGGTTGCCTCAAGGCGCGCTAAACGTGGTGCCCGGGCTAGGGGCCGAAGCGGGTGCTGCCTTGACCCGGCATTCGGGGGTTAACCATGTGTCGTTCACGGGGTCGGTCGGCGTCGGCAAGTTAATTCAGGAAACCACAGCCCGTAATGTGGTCCCCGTCACCCTCGAATTGGGGGGCAAATCACCGCAGCTTGTGTTTGATGATGCAGACATCGATGCCGCATTGCCCTTTTTGGTGAATGCCGGGATCCAAAATGCGGGGCAGACCTGTTCGGCCGCGTCGCGTATTTTGGTGCAACGCGGCGTGTATGATCGGGTCGTGGCGGAAATGGGTAAACGTTACGACGCCTTTCGTGTCGGGCCGGCGATGGATGACCTTGACGTGGGGCCGCTGATCTCGGCACGCCAGAAAACCATCGTCGAAGGGTATTTGGCGCAAGGTGACGGGCTCGAGGTCGTCGGGCGGGGTAACATCGTCGCGGACGCGCCGTCCGGCGGGGCTTATGTGGCACCCGTTTTATACGCTGGCGTGTCGCCTGATCACGTGCTGGCGCAAGAAGAAATCTTTGGTCCTGTGCAGGTCATTATTCCGTTTGATACCGAGCAAGAAGCGCTCCAGATCGCCAACGGCACCCAATACGGTTTGGTTGCTGCGGTTTGGTCCCAAAATGGAGCGCGTCAGATGCGGCTGGCCAAACAACTGCGCGCAGGCCAAGTGTTCTTGAACAATTACGGCGCAGGCGGCGGGGTTGAACTGCCGTTCGGGGGCACCGGATTATCCGGGCATGGTCGAGAAAAGGGCTTTGAGGCGCTGTATGGTTTTTCGACCCTCAAGACCGTTGCAGCCTATCATATGTAAGAATCACCTTCACAAACCCGGCGGCCCCTTGTAGCAACAAAGACACTTTGGTCTGGGCGGTACTGCCGTCCGGTTAAAAGGGAACGTGGTGAGGCCCCGGTCAATGCCACGACTGCCCCCGCAACTGTGAGCGGCGAGCGATACCGGCATACGCCACTGTCACGCATCACGTGATGGGAAGGTCCGGTTCAGCATCGACCCGCAAGTCAGGAGACCTGCCGAAGTGTTCACCCTGCTGAGGGCGCGAGGGGCGCATCGGCTGCGGACACTCCGCTGTGGTGGCTTTACCGTCGGCGTGTGGGAAACCTTTGTCGGCCTATTAGTTGCCAAGCAGCCCGACGCGGTTGCGACGAAGGGAGAATTTGATTTGGAACACAGCTCGCATGGTCTGATCGGGACGCTGCCGCAGGCGAAGTATGGGACCACCGTTTTGACTGCGTTATCCTGCGGGTCCGACGAGGCCGTGGGGCGGGTTCCGACGCCGAGTGTGGCGGGGTGAGCCGGCTCGCTCTGATTTTATGGGCCACCGTTACGGCGCTCTTTACAGTGTCTCTGCTGATCGGCCCAGCCGAAGCGACCATCGGACAAAGCCTGTGGGCGCTTTTTGCAGGAGATGGCGGCCCGATGACAGTCGTCATGCGTGAAATCCGACTGCCCCGTGCTGTTCTGGCGGTACTTATTGGCGGATCATTGGGTTTGGCAGGCGCGGCAATGCAAGGCTACCTGCGCAACCCGCTGGCCGACCCAGGGTTGATCGGAGTATCAGGCTCGGCCGCGTTGGGTGCGGTGGTTTCGATCCAGACCGGGCTCGCAGCGGCATTTTTCTTCGCCCTGCCTATCATGGCGCTGTCCGGAGCCCTGATGGGGGTGTTGCTCGTGTTGTTGCTGGCGGGGCCACGTGGGTCGTCACTGGCGCTTATTCTGGCTGGCATAGCAATTTCCGCGTTTGCCGGGGCGTTGACGTCATTGGTGTTGAACCTGTCCCCAAACCCCTATGCAGCAAGCGAGATCGTTTTCTGGATGATGGGGTCACTGGCTGACCGGTCCATGCTTCATGTCTGGATATCATTGCCGCTGATCGTCCTCGGGGCCGGTCTTCTGGCGACTTTGGCGCGGGGCCTGGACGCTTTGACATTGGGCGAAGACGCAGCCGAAGCCATGGGTATCAACCTGACCCGGCTGCGCCTATCCGTAATCTTAGGCACAGCCGCCGTGGTTGGTGCGTCCACTGCGGTGGCGGGCGCAATCGGCTTTGTCGGGCTTGTCATACCGCATCTTTTGCGCGGATTCGTGCAGGCGCGTCCGGGGGCGTTGTTGTGGGCGTCCACATTGGGCGGGGCAGGGATGATCCTTGCCTCGGATATTCTGGTACGAGTGGTAATACCTGAAAGAGACCTAAAGTTGGGCGTGGTTACTGCACTGGTCGGGGCGCCGCTGTTCCTGCATCTGATCTATCGCACCCGGAAGTCAGGTCTATGACATTGCTTTGCCTAAAGGATTTTTCGGTACGGCGGGGTGGCAAAGATGTGCTGCGCGGTATCAACCTTTCTATAGACGCAGGTGAAGTCGTGGGGCTGATCGGGCCGAATGGGGCAGGCAAAACTACATTGATGCGCGCCGCGCTCGGATTGCTTCCCTGGGATGGGTTCAGTTCACTAGCGGCAATGCCTGCGCGGGAACGGGGCCGCAATGCTGCGTGGATGCCGCAAGCAAGAGAGATAGCATGGCCGGTTTGTGTGGAAACACTGATACGGCTGGGGCGTACCCCCTATGTGGGGGCGGGGCGAAAGTTGACCGATGCGGACCATCGCGCTGTCGACAGGGCGATTGGGCGGATGGACCTTGAGGATTATCGGCGACGTATTGCTACGCAGTTGTCGGGTGGTGAACAGGCCCGCGTGCTGATCGCACGCAGCCTAGCTCAGGAAGCCCCGCTGCTGATGGCCGATGAACCCACCGCCGGGTTGGATCCTGCCCACCAGATTGCCACGATGCAAAGCTTCGCCGCTTTGGCGACCGAGGGGAAATCGGTTCTGGTATCGCTTCACGATCTTGGAATGGCAGCTCGGCATTGTACCCGTCTGGTGATCCTCAGCAAAGGGGGCATCGCGGCCGACGGACCTGCACGCGAAGTTCTGACCCCCGATTTGATCAAAGCCGCCTTTGGGATCAGCGCCCATCTTGAAGACACGCCAAAAGGCCTAATCTTTCAACCGTTGGAGGTTTTGTAATGACCCCGAAAATGCTGGAATTTCTGAACATGGGCGGCCCTGCCTTGTGGGCGATCGCGGTTTTGTCAGTACTGGTCATGGCGATCGTCCTGTGGAAGCTGTGGCGTCTGTCGTTGATGGGGGCATGGTCGGCCGGGCAGGCGGAAAAGATGCTTGCGGCTCGTGATTTTGCGAACCCCAGAGGGCTGCGTTCGCGTTTCGTAGCCGAGGTGGTAACTGCGCGTCGCCTTCCAGAAGCGCTTGCCCGTGAAGAAGTAACGCGCCTAGCCCAGCGACACCTTGGGCAAATGCGCGGCGGTTTGCGTCCGCTCGAGTTGATCGTGACCATAGCCCCGCTGATCGGGCTTTTGGGCACTGTTCTGGGAATGATCGAAGCCTTTCAGGCGCTTGAAACCACCGGCGGTCAGGCCGACCCGTCGGTTTTGGCTGGCGGCATATGGGAGGCGCTTTTGACGACAGCCGCAGGCATGGCGGTGGCGATCCCGGCAGCGGTCGCCCTGAGCTGGTTCGAAGCCATTGCCGAGCGTGTACAGCGCGATCTGGAGGATATCGCCACACGGATGTTCATTCAGCACGATGCAGCGGCCTGATGTTTGCATTCGCCCCGCCACGCCGCAGCCGCAGGCCCAGCCTTACCCCGATGATCGACGTGGTATTCTTGTTGCTGGTGTTCTTCATGCTGGCGTCCCAATTTGGCAAGGATGCAGCAGTGCGTCTGTCGGGGGCAGGTGCGGGCGAGAGCTACTCAGGGCCGCCGCGTCTGGTTGATATTTCCGCTGACACGCTGGCCTTGAATGGCAATCCGGTCGCGTTGTCCGTCTTGGCCGATTCATTGACGCCGTTAACGACCACTCGGGACGATACGGTTGTTCTGCGCGGCGCGGACGGCGCGTCGGTTCAGCGTTTGCTTGACGTGGCACAGGTCCTGGAGCGCGCTGGTTTTGCCAAGCTGGTGGTGGTGGAATAACGCGATGCGATTTCCCATGCCCCCCCGACGACCCGTGGCCGAATCCGTGGTTCCGATGATCAATGTGGTGTTTTTGCTGCTGATCTTTTTCATGATGTCGGCCACGATCATGCCTGCTCCGCCATTTGATGTAACTTTGCCTGAAACGAACGCCCAAATGGCTGTCGCGGGCGAAACGGACATCTATATCTCTGCAAGCGGAGATGTTTCGTTCCAAGACGCTTTGAACGATGCCGCCTGGGCACTGCTTGCCGCGCAACCGGCTACAAACACTGTAACCCTGCGGGCTGACGCAAAGCTTTCCGCGGCAAAACTTGCACGGGTTGTGTCAAGGTTGTCGCAGATCGGCCATGCGCAGATCGAAATAGCGATACGCGTGCCATGAAAAACGCTTTCGAGTTTCTCGCTTTTCTTGGTGCCGCCACTGCTTTGCATCTCTCTGTAGGATATTTGGGAACCGGTACCGATATGCCAGCCGGAGAGGCAGGCGAAGCGGCCGTGACGTTGACTGCGGCCACCGCTTCGGCGCAGACGATGGTCGCGCAGTGGGATCGCAAACCGGAACTGGTTCAACGCGTGGTTATCCCTGTGCCCGATGGAGACGATACACCTGCGCCGTCATTTAGCCACAGCGATAGCTACTTACCCAGCCCCCGCGCCGCCATGCCGATTACAGAGCATACCTCGCAGACCTTGCCCCAAATTGACCGCAGCGTACCAAAACCCCCGCAACCCGAGCTGGCCAAGGCACGCCCCCAGCCGCGGCCTCTGTTGGCCAAGCCCCCCGCCAGCCAAGAGCGGCGTAAGGCACTCCGCAAAACCGCTGCGCCTAAAACCGCTGCGCCTAAAACCGCTGCGGCTAAAACTTCTCAAGGTGACAAACCTCAAAAAGCTGCCGGTACAGGGGCTGGAAAGTCCAAGGGGACGTCCAGCACAGGAGCGGCCCCCGGGAAAAAGCAAACCAGCAGCCCCAAGCTGATGGCACAATGGGGGGGCGGAATCCGCGCCAGTATCGAACGGCGCAAGCGCTATCCCACGGGGACGCGCGCCAAGGGAATAGTCACATTGTCCATCGCGGTTCATAATAGCGGCACGGTTGCGGCGATTTCGGTGCGCCGTTCTTCTGGTGTGGCGCAAATTGATCGCGCCGCCGTTGATGCGGTTAAGTCTGCGCGCATTCCGGCTGCCCCCGCCGGGGTGACCGCAGGGCGTTATAATTTTACTCTCCCTATGAAGTTCGCTCCGTAACTGTTCGCGAAGGCATATTTGCTAGGGGGTGCGTTCGACGGCTACCAGGCCAAGCGACCTGGCCGTTTCCAGCGACAGCACGGGGCTGTCAGGCCCGCCCTGACTCATCTGATAAAGCCGCATGGCTCGACGTGTCGGGTCATCCAATGTCCCGGTGATATCGCCGTCATAGGCATCCCGCGCTTCAAGGGCGCGTTGCAGTGTCGAAATGAAGTCTGGCGTCAGTTGGTGAGGGCAGGGTGTTTCAAACCAGTTATCCTGCCGTGGCTTCACGATTTCTTGGCGGGTTTCGGTTTTGTAAACGGGCAATGTCTGGATCTCGCCTGTTGCGCTGATCTGCGCCGGTTTGATCTGAAGCTGCTCGGTAACGGTCTCGATCACTGCAGGCGATATCGTGCGGCCCCAGCACGTTCCGGGTTGCGCTCCTGCTGGGCCTTGGCTGGTCGCCTCGCGCACCCCCGGCTCATCATCCTGTAGCGGCTGATGAGGTTGGGCGCAGCTCGAAAGCACGATCATGCTCATGACCAACGCTGGCGCAGTGATTAATCTTACGTTTGAAAAGAACTGCACGCCCCTGCTTTCGACGGTCTGATAATTTCTCCCAAGCTAACGGCTTTTACGAGCCGTGCCTAGATCATTGACGGTTTGCGCAGGTATTTTGCAAAGTCCCGTACGGACCACGACCAAAAGGGGCTGGCGAAGCCTTGGCGGGCTGGGTACACAGGGTCAAATTCTTTTGATCGGAAAGGGCACGTCATGGCCAAAATAACCTATGTAGAACACAACGGCACCGAACATGTTGTCGACGTCGCCAATGGCCTGACTGTCATGGAAGGGGCGCGCGACAATAACATACCGGGCATCGAAGCCGATTGCGGCGGGGCCTGTGCGTGCTCGACCTGTCACGTATATATTGACCCCGACTGGGTCGAGAAAGTCCCCGCAAAAGACGACATGGAAGAGGACATGCTTGATTTCGCCTACGAGCCTGATCCGGAACGTTCACGCCTGACTTGCCAGATCAAAGTCACCGACGCATTGGATGGGTTGCGCGTACAGATGCCGGAAAAGCAGATATAATGCTTACCCTGGCGCGGTTTGCGACCGCCATGTCATTGGCTGTTTCGTTGTCGCCAAATTCAGGTGTGGCTGAAACCATCACCAGCGCACGGTATACGGATCCGACCACCCGCTATGATCATGGCATTCTGGGTGATGCCGTTGAATGGGGCGCTCTCGAGGTGACCCTCGATAATGCTACAAAGCGTCGCTTCATCCTACCCGATACGCTGGTCTTT
>LAZR01001867.1_pt1 | contig 12809 bp, 16 predicted proteins | sample 329461 | NCBI WGS metagenome assembly LAZR01 (sample SAMN03002196, study PRJNA259156) | marine sediment metagenome | biome: sea floor; feature: Hydrothermal impacted sediments; material: marine sediment; isolation source: Loki non-amplified sample from Loki's castle hydrothermal vent sediment ...
AATTGGACTCCAAATTTTTTTAATTCAATTAAAATCTCCTTTTAATTAAGAAAAAATTAAAATTTTAGAGTGATAAAAAAATGGCAAATATACATGTTTTTGGTACACCTTGGCAAGAAATTGTTGATTGGTTTTTAGTACAACCAATATATGGTCAAATCTTAGTTTTAATTGGTGTTTTTGCGGTATTAGCACTTGCAGTAGTTGTTGCGTACTATATAATAAAAGGAGCTGCTTACTTAGTTTATTACGTCTTAAAAGGTGTTTATTACCTTTTGAAAGGAATTGGTTACCTCTTTTATAAATTATTTGAAGGACTATATTACTTAATTTCAGGAACACCTAAACCAGATTCACCTGAACAGCAAGTTCAACCTCAAATCAGTAAAATGATTGCAGAAAATGTACCAATTCAAGAGACTATTCAAGAAGTTCACCCAGAAGTTACTTTTTGTAGTGAATGTGGTAATAAATTTTCAAATTCCATGTTTCATACATTATCAGAAAAAGGAATTGTCTATTGTATCCACTGTGGAAAGGGATTTCAAACAAATTCAGCAACAATTGAAGCCTAATTAATTTTTTTTCATTTCTTTTTTATTTTTAGACATAATCTATCTTTTAAAAAAAGTAATCCATTAGATCATATAAATCTAATAATTTTTCTATAGTAAGGAGCGCATATGATTTTAATTCTTCTATAGTTTTATTTGGAGTTGATTTTTGATCTTTCCAAAAGATTGTATAGATCATTCCGAGATATTTCCCATATACCAAAACACCATCTTCATAACCAGTATTAGCTTCAATAGTTATTGTTCCAAAAGTATTAAAAGCCTCATTTTCAGTAAGAAAATCAATCAAATGAAGATAAAATTTCGAACTCATGAACGATCTAGCCTTCACGCTTGCTACTTTATGTTCAAAACCCCGTCCTAATCTCCGAGGAACTTTTATATGGTAAAAACTAATTGTTTTATCAAGTTCCATTATTTTTTCCTGGGCGCTATCGAGGAATTGTTCATTTTCAGAGATATCACCTTCAATATTATCAATTTTTTGAGAACCTCTATGTATTCCATTAGTATCTATATAAGCAATGAAGGGTGAGCAATAATCTCCTTGAGGATGATTTTTAATTAATAGACTGAAAAGTCCACTCTTTTTCTGATAGTCTATATGCCTAGAAAAAGTCATTTTGCAATATGGGCACACGAAATTAACTAGAAGTGAATCATCCGAATTAGCCATTATCTGTTATATCCATAAACAACTGAAAACTTATAAATTTTAACAAATAAAAAAGTTTTAAAAACACAGACACAATAATTTTAGCAAGTAATATCTAGAATTTAATTGAATTCTTCTGTAATTTGTACAATCGTCTTAAAACATCTAGTTCATCATCACTCTTTAATTAGGTTTGTTTAATAGATTTTTTTAATAATGCGGCGCAGCTTTCCAAACACCTTAAATCTAATAGATATTAATATTCGAAAGAATACTCTCTAGTAGGTTTATGCTCTTTCGACCTCAAGAACTTCATAAATATTATATCTTTCATAATTTTTTTAAATTTTTCACTATTGTATATCATTGTGGCTTCTTTCTTATTGATTCAGAATGGAATTGAATACTTTCAACGAGATATTGATTATTTATCACTTAAAAAATTTATATTTTAATCCTTAAGTCCTATATGGTTAGGACATATTTTACGACATAGATTGCATGATAATATCCAACCTCCTAGCTTAGTCTCGCTTACTGAAAGCACCCTGCAGAGTTTCTGATCTAAGGTTTTCCCGTCAAGAGCTTTTTGAGGGCATTTATCAATACATAAAGTGCATTTATCCAAGCACCCTTTATATGAAGCGAGTGGATCAGATTTCAGTTCTACAGAAATGAGTATTGCACTGAGCCAAATCATATTACCAAATTTATTATTTATTAATAATGTATTTTTGCCTATAACACCTAGCCCGGCGAGTTCGGCGGTATGTTTGAGTGATAGAATTCCTTTCCCTTGATTTTTTTCTCGATCATAGTATTCATATGGATCTGCACATGGAATCGGGAGAGAAATAATTCCTTCTGCTTCCAGTTCACTTGATAAAAGAAACGAAATTCTATCCATCTTTTCAACCATCATATTTCGCACCATTGTATAAGGTACATTGCTTTTACCTTGCAAAGTGCTAAGTGGAAATTTTGACGCTACGGAGATAACAGATTTGCATTGTGGAAAAATATCACGAGGATGAAAACCCTTTGGAGCGTCAACAAACCGACCAACCGTAGCGATTCCACATAAATCTGCCCCTAACATTTTAGCTTTATTCTTAATAACTTTTGAATCAATCATATTACTATCCTATAACTCTAAAAAATTTTTCAATATTTTCATACCAAATGATTTCATTTGTATTTATTCCGGATGGAATTAATCTCTTCCATTATAATTTAAGTAATTTACTCCCATGAGCAATAACAAGGATTTCTATTATTTCCTCCTTGATTTCATAGACAATTCTATATTTCTTAAAAATTATCTCTCTAATTCTTTCATCGTCTCTGTCTGGAAATTTGCGACCAAGTTTAGGAAATTGTTTTAATTGTTCAATCTTTTCGATAATCCCTCTAACAATCTCACTTGCTTTTTCGGGATAATCTCGTGAAATATATGAAGAAATAGATTCTATATCTTCTAATGCTCCTATTGACCATCTTATATTAACCATTTTTTTAGCCGTTCTTTAGCTTCTTCATGAGTTAGATAATTTCCGTCTTTCATTTGCTGTTGTGCTTTATTGATTCTTTCGTCAATATATAACTTATACGCAATTTCTTCCACGGTTAGATTATCGGGTAATTTTTTAATGAAATCAATTACCGAGTCTTTTACAGATGGCATAATATTTATATGGTTATTTATAAATTAAAATTTAACTATTAAATTTTTAGTATCTCTTTAGTTCTAAGAAGTTTTTAAAAATTTTCATTCCATTAGGCTTCATTTTGATGGACTCGGGATGGAATTTAACAACTTCTACTGGATAATCCTTATGTCTTGCAGCCATTATGGCGTCATCCTTAGTAACTACTACAAATTTTTATAAAATGATCCATTCTTTAAGGGGATTTTCAACTTTTGGTCCTAAAGATTGAAATGTTTCGTGTTTAAAATGTTCATCACATGAATATATAATTTCTACATCTTTATAGAGGGGTAAAACACAAACATAATCCCAAATATGAATACCACTTTTCACACTACAAACTATTGCTTGTTTTATATGAAATTCTAATACTTGATACCAATGCATAAATTGAGAAGTTAAAAGTTGATTGCAGTATTTCGAAACAAAATCTCTCGGTAGTTTCATTCCTCTAAATGCTAGCGCATGAAAAATCTCACAAAGTTGATGATTAGTCATATATATTGCACTTTCTTTGATTTTTTGCCTTAAAAACTCGCTAGCTTGTTCATGAAATGTAAATGCTTTATCAAATTCTGATTTATCTTCGAATTTTGAAGGATCGGGGATTTTTTGGGCGAAAATCCAAAGTTCTGTATCAATATATATCGCCATTTAATCACTACCTATATCTTCAAAATTATATTCTTTATAATCTTCCGGTTGACCACCTGAAAATTTCTGGTCTAATAGAGTCAGAAATGCTTTTCTATCATCCTCAATCTTAAACGAATTCATATTATTTTTTTTCTTTTTATTCTCCTCTAATAACTGTATAATAGCTTCTTCTAAAGTGACTCTTCTCCCCTTTTCTGCAGCAATTTCACCAGCTAACTTATGTAATTTCTCCAGAGTTTTTTTTGAGACTTTCATAGTTGTATTTTTGCTCATATGGTATATATAATATAATAAGTATATAAAGTATACTACTTTTATTTTATAATTCTAAGAAATTTTGTAGTATTTTCATCCCATATGGCTTCATTCTTATAGATTCTGGATGGAATTGAAGTCCCTCTACGGGATGATTCTTATGTCGAACAGCCATTATTGTGCCATCGTCTGCTGTTGCTGTGATTTTAAGACTTTGAGGTAAGATTTCCTGTTTAGCTGCTAAAGAATGATATCTAATAACCTGTAATGGATTAGGAATATCTTTTAATATTGTTTCTTGGTCATGAAATATTTTTGAAAGTTTTCCATGCATTGGACCAACTTTTGTTTGACCTACATACTCCATATTAGGATCTTCTCCGAATGCCTCTATAATACTTTGATGTCCTAAGCAAATCCCTAATATTGGAACCTTTGAGTAAAATTCTTTAATAATTGGGATCACGGTACCTGTATCATATTTAGGATGACCGGGACCGGGGGAAATTATCATTTTATCTATATTTAAGCTTTTTACTTGATCTACAGTGATATTATTATCCTCAACAATTATATTTGCGTCTGGTTCCAATTGACAAATATAATTAACCAAATTATAAACAAAACTATCATAATTATTGATAAATAAGATATTCATTTTTCTCTAGCCTCTGCTATATTTATTGATTTCAATACGCTATATAATTTATTATAAGTCTCTATATATTCCTCATCAGGTTGGCTATCTGCAACAATACCTCCTCCAGCTTGAGCAAAATATATATCATTCATTCCGAATAACGTTCTAATTGAAATTGCAAATGTCATATCCCCATTGAAGCTAAAATATCCTACCCCCCCACCATAAGGACCCCTCGATTCAGCCTCCAAATTTTGTATGATTTCCATTGCTCGCTTTTTGGGAGCACCCGAGAGTGTTCCAGCAGGAAAAACACTCTTTAGAACCTGATATCCATCTAACGGCGTTCTGCTTCTCACTTTACTAACAATATGCTGAACCTTTTGGTATTTTTGAATTACCATTAATTCATAAGTATCAACAGTACCGGGGTAAGAGACTTTAGCAAGGTCATTTCTAGCTAAATCTACCAACATTATATGTTCCGCCTGTTCTTTAGGATCTTCCAGTAATTCTTTCTCAAGTTTTAAATCTTCTTCAGATGTTTTACCCCTCCTTATTGTCCCAGCAATAGGTACAGTTGAAAGGATATCTTTATTTTTTGAAACGAGTGCTTCTGGGCTACTTCCGACAATTCTGATATCTTCAAAATTAATGTTAAACATATATTGTGAAGGATTTAAAACTCGTAAAACTTCGTATATTGCCATTGGGTTTATTTTACTCTCAGTATATAATCTTCGGGAAATAACTGCTTGTATTATATCGCCGGCGTAAATACGTTCTTTAGTTTTTTCAATCATTCTGGCATGAGCAGATTCAGATGTATTAGAACGAAAACCAGCTTCATCAATATCTTCAATATCCATAGGGATACTTTTCTTTTTCTCAATTTTATTGTTTCTATTAAATAGAGTCAATTGATATCGAATATCCTTATCAAAACTATAATCGTCTACTGAATTATCTATTTGATATAGTGCATTTGATTTATGTGAATAGACAAGCACTTTAGTATATAATCCCATTAGGATATCTGGAAATTCACTAGTTGATTTATACCCAACATAAGGTGCAACAACATCATAGCCTATATATCCGAGCATTCCTCCATAGAAGATGTTCCTAGGAAATAATTCAGTAAAGGGGAGATTGGAATAGGGTGTGAGTGAGCTTAAAGTATCAAGCGCGACCATATTATAATCCACATTATCCTTAAATGGGAGGGGATTATGCGGTCTTTCTTGCGAAATATCCTTAGATTCAACATAATCCTTGATATTTTCTCCTCTCTCGGTACTAATACCATAAATTTTATGTTTATCTTCGTTAACCTCTAACATAAAATCGGGTTCTAAAGCAATAAAACTATAAAGAGTTTCATTTTTATTTTCTGAGGCAGATTCTAACAAAACATGTTTTCTCAATCCATTTTTTTTTACTAAATATTGATAGAATCCGAAGATATCCGCCGAGTTTATTGCACCCAATTTTTCTATATGAATATCAAATTCCATTTATTTCATCTCCTAATATTTTCCAACCTCATATAAAGTGCTAAATTTGATTTGTTCATTCTCAAACAATTTAAAAAAGTTATTTTTATTGATTTTTAAATGATTTATGTTATTGAGGATTTCTTTAATTCTCTTTTCGGCACTCTCTATATAGGAATCTTGATCCAGTTCTAAGTAAAATATCTTTTTAACAGTAGTTTGACCCAAGATAAAAAACAGGATTTTCTCCATTCCTTTCCAACCCAGAATATTATGTGAAAATAGAATTAAACCCTCATTGTTTCCTTTCTTTTCCTCAAAAATGTCATATATAGCATGACATACTTTACATGGCTTATTATGATCTCCAGGGGTCTTAGGATGAAACAAGGGGCTTTTTTCTATCTCATTCCATAGATCTACATTATCTATATCCATGTTTGAGATAAAATTTTTTGAAATTTCTCTGAAGAGTTTCACTTTATAATTTTCTTTCCAATTACCTTGGGCAAACACCAATACACAAGTATGGCCATAATCAATCATTTAATTCGACCTCTTAATTGCGTTTTTTATGCTGGAAACATATTCCTCCATTTCTTTTTCCATTTTTCCAAATTCTCTTAAATTTTTTTTAATAATATTAACAATTGCAGAGCCAATAATGATACCATTCGCTCCTGCCTCTATAATTGTCTTTGCGTGCTCAGGTTTAGAAATTCCAAAACCTACAAATACAGGAAGTATTTTTTCAGTTTTTTGCTTCACTTTTTTAATGGTATCTCTTGTAACTTGAGAAACAGTACCTCTTGCTCCGGTAACTCCCATTACTGATATTAAATAAATGAAACCACTTGCAGCATTCAATATTTTTTCTAATCTTTCATCTGTAGTAGATGGAGCAATTAGAAAAATTAAGCAAATATTATATTTCTCACATACCTTCAAGGTTAATTCAGCTTCTTCAATAGGCAAATCTCCAATCACTATGCCATCAACGCCACTATCCTTTAAATTTTTAAAAGTTTTATCAAGAGAATCTTCAATAGTATCGGCACCTTGAATTAGGATGTTATAATAGGTGAGAATTACTATAGGTTTTTCAGTTTTTACTCTTATATCTTTTATAGCCTGTAAAGCTTTTTGTGTGTTTATTCCTGCATTGAATGCTCTTATATTTGCTTCTTGAATAGTTGGTCCATCCGCAATGGGATCGCTAAAAGGGATTCCTATCTCTAAAATATCGGAGTATGGTTCGATCTTTTCGACTAGTCTTTTAAATTCATCTATGGTTGGATCTCCAGCAACTAAAAAAGGCATAAAAAATTTCTGTTTCTCCCTTTCTTCATCATTAAATAATTCTAGAATTCTATTTGAACCAATCATTTTATTTTAAACTCCATATGCTCTTTAATAATATCTAAATCCTTTGACCCACTCCCGGATAAATTAACAATAATAATATCATCTTTGTCAAATTCATCTTTAATTTTATTTAAATAGGCAAGAGCATGAGAGCTTTCAAGAGCGGGAATAATACCTTCTAGCTGACATAATTTCTTAAATGCTTCAAGCGTTTCTCTATCCGTAGCTTCCCCCACTCTAAGGCGATTTATTTTATTTAGGAAACAATGTTCTGGACCCACTCCCGGATAATCTAATCCTGCGCTAATTGAGTGGGTCTCCAAGATATTTCCATACTCATTTTGTAATAGATACATTAAGGATCCATGCAGAACACCTTTTCTTCCTAATCCTAAAGCTATTGAATGTTTCTCAGTATTTCTTCCCTCCCCCGCAGCTTCTACTCCTATTAATTGAATATCTTCATCATTAATGAATTCATACATGATACCTATTGCGTTGCTTCCTCCTCCTATACATGCTATTATAGCATTAGGGAGTCTTCCTTCAAGTTTTATTATTTGATTCTTAGTTTCTCTTCCAATAACTCTTTGAAATTCTCTTACCATTAATGGATAAGGATGTGGACCAACAACGCTCCCCATTAAATAATGTGTATCATGAACATTAGCAATCCAATATCGAAGCCCTTCATTCACGGCGTCTTTTAGTGTTTTTGACCCCGATTTAACAGGAATAACCTCCGCACCAAGGAGCTGCATTCTATAGACATTATAGGATTGACGTTTAACATCTATTTCTCCCATAAATACCTTCGTTTCCATTCCAAAATAAGCCCCAGCAATAGCAGTAGCAAACCCGTGTTGACCCGCACCGGTTTCAGCAACGAGTTTAGTTTTTCCCATTTTTTTTGCGAGAAGAGCTTGTCCCATGACATTGTTTATTTTATGAGCGCCACCATGATTCAAATCTTCCCTCTTTAAATATATTTTACTACCTATATCCTCACTTAATCTTTCGGCGTAATAAAGTGGTGTTGGTCTACCACTATAATACTTTAGAATTTTCTCAAATTCGTCTTGAAATGTCTCATCAAGGATATATTTATTAAATGCTTCAGTAAGTTCAGTAAGTGCAGGCATTAAGATTTCTGGAGCAAAAATGCCTCCAAATTCTCCAAACTTTCCAAATTCATTTGGATACTTATCAATATAATCCATTTTTTTTTTTCTCATAAATTAATTCGTAATATTTTTTACTTTTTCTAAAAACTGTTTAATTTTAATAGCATCTTTAACCCCCCTAGATTCCAAGGAACTACTTACATCTATACCATAAGGATGCAAATTTTTAATTAATGGTTCTACATTATCAATATTAATTCCACCAGCTATGATTATCTTAGTTCCCGCAGTTCTTCTTCGAATATCTAAAATTAGTTCATAATCAAGATCCCTCCCACTTCCTTCACTATTATCAATTAAAAAAGCAAAAAACTGATCGAAGCTTAAATTGATCTGCTTGATAATCCCTTCCTTATTGGATTGATCTACTTTTAAAGCGATAATGAGTTTTTTCTTTAGAACACTTGAAAATTTATCCAAATCTCTAATATTAAAATTACAGTGCACTTGGTAGTAATTTGTCTTAATTTCTTGCATATTATTATAAACTTCGGCAGTATTTTTAGCTCTAAACGTGATAACTGTAAAGATATCTTCGGGAATTTCTTTAAGAAGTGCTAATAATTTGGATTTTTCTAGATTTCTATGAGAATTTCGAACATTATAAATAAATCCCACAGCGGTAGCTCCATTTTCAATACAAATATTAACATCCTCAATTTTTTTTAGACCACATATCTTAATATAATCCATTAACGATCTCCTCGTAACTCTAATATTTTTTCCTTAATATTCGGAGATTTCATAATCGACGATCCTATTAAAAATCCATCTGCTTTATAAGAGAGAAGAAATTTAATATCTGCAAAACTATTTATCCCGCTCTCACTAATTATCACAATATCATTACCAAATTCTTCTTTTAATTTTGGAATAATTTTCTTTGAGGTGTTTAAATCAATTTCTAAAGTTTTTAGATTTCGATTATTTACTCCTACTAATTTAGGAGGCAAGCCTATTTCAATCAGATGTTTTATGTCTTCTATTTCTTCAAGGTCATGGATTTCTATTAAAGGTTCGAGGCGATATTCATAAGCTGTGTGAACCAGTTCTTCTAATTTAAAATCTCTAATTGAGTTAATTATTAAAATGTTAGTAGCCCCTAATTTATATGCTATAAAAAACTGAACAGAATCAACAATAAAATCTTTCATTAGACATGGTATTTTTGTACATTCTACAGCATATTTAAGATTTTCATAAGAACCATGAAAATAATTCGGCTCAGTTAAAATGCTTAATCCTATAACTCCTGAACGCTGCATCTCCATAGCTAGTTCTTCTACATCAATGTTTCTTCGAATGTCACCTAGAGTAGGTGATGCAGGCTTTATTTCGGATATAATAGATATGCCTTTATTCTCCTTTATGGCTTCGCTTAATGTTTTTCGATTATCTCTAAAAGTTTTTCTTTTTAATAGGGTATTAAATCTGATATCATTGACTAGAGATTGCTTCCTCTCTTCTACAATTTCAATTATCTTATTTGAAACCATGATTCTTAATTTAATATTTTATATTAAACTCAATAATTTTTCTTTATTTCCACCTGACACATCAACTAATTGCTCAAGTTTCTCAAAAGCCTTACCTGATTCGATTGTATTTTTTGCAATTGAAACTCCCTCTTTAAAATCAGTTACGGTATTAGCACTCCTTAAAGCCAAACCAGCGTTCATTAAGACTGTATCATATTTTGCATCAGTAATTTTATTTTTTAAAATATTTATAGCGATCTTTAAATTTTCTTCCAGACTCCCAGCAAGGATTTCATGTATACTGCTATCTTTAATCCCAAATTCTTTATTAGTAACAGCATAACTCTCAATAACTCCATTATTAACTTCTGTTATGTAGTTTATTCCCATTGGTGCTAGTTCATCAATACCACATGAGTTGTGAACAGTAAAGACATGCTTTGCATCTAAACCGTTTAAAACTTTTGCCATAACAATAGCTAAATCTTTCTGAAAAACACCTAACACCTGATATTTCGCATTTGCAGGATTTGTTAGTGGTCCGAGGATATTAAATACTGTTCTTAATTTTAAAGCTCTTCTAGTAGGCATTGCATACTTCATCGCGGGATGAAAAAGAGGTGCAAACATAAACCCAATACCCACCTTTTCAATACATGACTTTACCGCTTCAGGAGGTAAATCAATTTTTACTCCTAATCCTTCTAATAAATCAGCACTACCACATTTACTAGTAACTGCTCGATTGCCATGTTTCGCTACGGGGACTCCTGCTCCTGCTGCAACTAATGCTGAAATTGTGCTAATGTTGAAAGTTTTTATTTTATCCCCTCCAGTTCCACAAGTATCTAATAATTCACCCTCTACAATAGGTTCAATCCGATTCGCAAATTCTCTCATAATTCGCGTAAAGCCTATAATCTCTTCAATCGACTCTCCTTTCATATGCAAAGCTACAAGAAAGGCTCCCAATTGAGAATCTTGGACTTTTCCGCTCATGATTTCTCTCATTATATTCTCCGCCTTATCAGTAGACAAATTCACATTTTTAGTAATTTTCAGTAATCCTTCTACTATTTCATTTTCAGACATTTTTACTAATCCTTCTTAACTATCAATTTTATTTTATTTATCACGATTAAAGTGAAACATTACCATATCAGAATTCAATACAGTTAACGCACATTTAGAAATTAGTTTTTTACTCCGATGATGTTCTTAGGAGTTATTAAAAAAGAGAGTCGTAAAACATGATTTAACCAATGAAAAAGGCGTTATCGCCAACGCCAAGACCACTGCCAGCGCCAAGCAAAATTTTCAGCAGTTTCCATTATTTTAAATCTCATTTTAAATTTTATTTAAATTAAGGAATAAATACTATATAAACAATATGTTTCGAACCTAAATCGTAATTTTTCCTTTATTGATAATTTTATATAAGAATAATAAAAAAAGATTTAATGATCCAGAAATAGCAGTTTTAACAATGATTTTTTACGGTTTAATTGAATTATTTTGAAATTTGTGCAGTCTTCTTAAAGCATTTAATTGATGTTTTTTATCTAAATGGGCTTGAGTTATAGCATTTTCTAATAATTCAGCACAGCTTTCCATCCTTCTTAAATTTACCAGATAAGGGATTGGAGATTCACTCCCAAATAAATTCTGAAATTAACGCTAAGGTTCTAATCATACCTCCCGTGGAATCGGATGCTTCAACTATACTATAAACTCAACATTTTTAGTTGGAAATGAACAATATTATTTCGTTATTTATGGCGAAAAAGACGGATTTCATAATCCCGATTCAACTAAGATTTTATTTACAGTTGACGGAAAAGCTACTAGTTTAAGTGTATATGATACAGGTCCTCCTTTAACATATTTAAGTCTAAATATAACGAAATATTATGGTGAAATAGCTTCTTTAACAGTGCAATATTTCTCAAATGGAATTGCATTATCAGGTGCAACGGTTTCTTATGATTGGCAATTCACCGATACACCTGTTTTGATAATTGAAAGTGGAAGTTCAGGAGAATATTCATTCGAAATTGATACTACAAATGCTGATGTTGGAATATATAGAATTACAATAGACGCATCATTAGAAAATTATACTTCAGAGGAAAATGTTGATTTTTATATCAATATAGTTCATAGACCTACGGCTCTTAATGGTGACGTAACATTACATCATATTACTAAATCGTTATGGGTTCAAGAGGCGTATAACTTCACTTTCAAATACCAAGACATATTATCTGAAATAAATCTCACTGGCGTAAGCGATGCGTATTATCAATGGTACCAATTAGATGCGGATGGAAATATTATTGGTGTTATTAGTAATAATACTGGTTTAATAGAAGGTGCAGACGAGACATATATATTAGATTTCACTACATCGACTAGAGCGGTTGGAGATTACGCTATTTTTGTTACTATGCAAAAGAATAATTATGAAGCAAGAACAGCCTTGGTTGACTTAGAGATTAAAACAAGAGTCTTAAGTGCCACTCTTCCATCTGATCAATTTACTGATAATCTTATCTCAGTATACAGCGGAGATCCATTTTCATTTAATATATCTCTTCAAGATGATACTAGAAATATTCCATTAACAGGTGCTACTGTTAAAATAGATTTCCAAAATAAAACATATAGTTTCAACGAAACAGGTAGTGGAGGTTATTTAGTTAATATTACTGATTATATTAAACTCTTGGATACTGATTTTACTAATACTTCTACAACTAATATCATCATTTCAAAAGATAATTTTGTAACACAGA
>LAZR01001868.1_pt1 | contig 12805 bp, 16 predicted proteins | sample 329461 | NCBI WGS metagenome assembly LAZR01 (sample SAMN03002196, study PRJNA259156) | marine sediment metagenome | biome: sea floor; feature: Hydrothermal impacted sediments; material: marine sediment; isolation source: Loki non-amplified sample from Loki's castle hydrothermal vent sediment ...
AAAGGGCTCGCAGGGATAGCGTAGTTGTGCTGGGCTGCAACGGTCGGAAGAACACTCACTCCATCCAGTTCAGCGAAGTTAACTCCACTCGCAATGTCAGTATAAGCCAGATTGATCCACGTATTGAAACGAGCAGGTAAGATATTAGGACGGGTACCCATAGAGGATGTAACCTCGTCCCGCATCTGAAGCAACGACAGGACACCCATCAGACAGTCCTCACCTTGATAAGGTCGATATTCACTCCTCCGCCATTCTCTCGTACACCTAACTGAGTGTGTTCAATTTGAACAAGTTCTGCTTCAACCGGAAGAGTGAAGACGCCGTCCTCAGCGATGGACAGCTTCCCACCCGAAGGAATGAAACCAGCAACAAGCCGATCCCCTTCCGCCATTCCCAGGACCTCTAAGGAGTTTCCTCTCCGGAGAGAAATCCACCCTGTAGATCCAATCTTGTTACTCTGAAGCAAAACGGCAGTCATCGTTCCACCCTGTTCAACGAATGAACGACTTAGACCCCTGAGGATCCGTCAATGCCGCGCCACTCAGTAGCGCCGGCACTGTTACGAGCGATGATACCGAACCAGCTGATCTGCTCCCGAGCATCGAAACCACCGACATCCTGCGGCCTCGAGCGCCAGAAGAAGTTCAACGGATACGAACGCGCGCTCTTAGGAATGAGATTGAACCACGCGTCAGGGTCCGTCAAGTACTGGCTCTTCATCGGCATGAGTCCCTGCTTGCTCACCACATTGGCGCCTTCAAGGGACTCAATTCCTTCGACAGCAAACGTAGTCGTCACGACCTGCGTCTGCAGAATTTCCAACGCCTGGAACCAACCCTGGATTGCAACCAGGATGGTGGAAGGCATCACGTTGATCTTGAGGTCACGGTCGGTTCTCAGATCCATGAACCTCTCCAACGACCCCTTGAGGGCAGTCGTCGACAGGTCAACGTCAGCAGCCGGCCTGTTGGTGAACACGAGGGAACCTACTCCCAAGTGAGCAACACCAATCAGGGACTCTCCATCGTACGACAGGATCGTCGAGAACGCACCGTTCAGCACTGCATGGGCGGTGACTTCCTCAGACTCTCTCATCGAACGAGCCAGATTCGAAGCACCCTGAGTGTTCAGGGCACCGTACACGTCGTCATCAACAGCCTCACGAGTGATCTCGTAACCCAGACCAAATCCCGTGTGGATATCCCGCACTCTCGCGCGGAACTTCGGCCGATCCATAGCGATCGGTGTACCTTCGGGCCTCTTGACGGCAATGGGCAAGCCAGTGGCTACCAAGTCGTCTTCATACGCCTTACCAGAGGTATTGACGTTGAAGATACCCGGATAGATCGCCGGCAACTCGTTGTAGTCATCAACGAAGACTTTACGAGCCCCAGGCCTCAAGAATTCCTCAAACTGTCCTCGAACAACAGCCATGATTCTCTCCTAGACCTGGAATTGTCTAACTGCCGCTAGAATGCTGACTTCGTAGAATCCGACAGGGCCTGGATCCTTGATGTAGATGTCCTCAATGAACACCACGTCGTTCGTCGTAGTGGTATCCACGAGTGCTACACCGTCTCCATCTACTGCAAGTTCCCTGTCTTCTCCGACGTCAGAGGCCACTGGATCCGTGTCAACTCCTTCCAAGAAGAAGGTGCTATCTGGATACGCAACGTAGACCAGAGCGAACCCAGGATCTGGGTCTAGCACTGCCAACACTGCGCCATGGGCCGCAAAGCCCAAGATTACTGCCGGATCTGCACCAGCTTCGATGACTTCCCCGTTCGCATCCAACAGAACAGGAGCGCCTTCGACTTACGTTGCTGCAGCTTGAAGAGGAAATCGACGAATCCTTCTACCCTTGTTAGGGATAGCTGCTAAGGCCATCGGTTTCTCCTAGCTTAAAAGATCCTAACTCTCCCTATGAGAATCAGGCCCAGCCACTTCAACTTCTACCTCCTCAGTGTGAGATCGCCCTCTGGCCTTTGCGCGATACTCTTCTCGCATCGGACCGTCGGTCTGCATCTCATCAACCGCGTGGTAGAATTCCTGATCGACACGTGTCCGCTCTTCGGCAGCTGCTCCATCGAGGTCTTCACGTATCTCTTGCTGCATGGCTGCATCGATAGCCATCATTACAACGTCCCCCACCCTCACTAAATCGGAGGGCTTCATCCCTGGCAAGAACGCCACGATGTTCTTATCGCCAAGATCCCGCACGTAGGTCAACCTGTATCCATCAATCTGCCGGTTGACCACGTTTGATAGGTCCGGCTTGTGCTCTGGAGAGAACACCCACCGCACCGCTTCTCCCGGTCGCTCCTTGAGATACAAGTCTGCAAGTATCTCGAGCCTCTGTGAGACCTTCCCTCTACTCTTAACTCGAGTGTGGGGAGCTCCCGCCTTTCTTTCTGCCGTCGGCATGTCTATATCCTCAAGTGGGAAGATTTACTTCAAGCGGAGTGTCACGGTGCTTGATCCACTCTTTAACATCAGTGATTCCATGACCGTGCATGATCTCAGTCTCAAGAGCGGAAAGCTCAGGTGGATCATCGCCACCAGGAGCCGGGAGATTGCTAGGAGGAATACTTCCTGAAACATCCCTAGCAGCCCTGGCTCTATCTGCAAGAACCTCTTGACCCAGAACCAATTGAAAGGCTCCCATGATACCCTCACGAGTCGCAGGGATCTTACTCTTTACGAGCAACTCCCTAACGTCAGCTTCAGCATCAGCAAAGCCTTCAATCTCACCTCTGATCATACCGAACTCTGCCTCTCCCACTCGATTTGAGAGATTCTCCATCGCCGGTACATATCCCTTCTTACGAGCCCAACGATCCAAAGCCTTCTCAGGATCCTCAAGCATCAACTCAGCCAAGGGCTTGGAATCATCAGGATCAGGCTCAGGCTCAGGCGTCGCACTTACAACTCCTCTGAGCTCTGCCAGTTCGGTCTTCAACTGGTCAACCTCGTTATTCCTGCTAGCAAGACCTGTGATGGTATGCTCCAGCAAGAACGTGATCTCTGATTCCGAACGATCCCTCAACCCTTCCGGCAATGCAGACCTTGGAATTGTCTCCAAGCCCTCAGGAGGATCTTCCGGCGGAGGATCAGGCGGATCGCCCCCTCCACCACCCTCGTCACCTGCTTCTTCTTGAAGCGCCCAATGTTCTCCCCATCTCATGTTACTTTCCTTTCTCATCGACGAAAGAATAACCATCTTCTACCAACATAGCAGCGAGTTCAGGCTGCTCCCTGTGCATTTGTTCCAAGGACTCCTCCATCCGTTTTTTCATGTAGACTTCCATCGTACTTTCGTTAACTTCCTCCAGGCTCTCCACCAAAGAGAACACCCGCACCCAAGTCTGCAGGCTGCCTTGCCGGCGGAGGAAGTCTTGATGTGTCTCGGCCAAGTTCAGGTACTCCTGAATCTCGGCTCCTAAGATTTTCAGCCTCTCGCAGTATAGACTCCAACCCTCCGAGCTTTTCAAGGATTTCAGCGCTTTCAACTCCCCTGGTGAAAGATTCCAGTCCCCCCATGTCTTCGGCTCGAGGTAGGAGTCGCTCAAGAACCGTAAGACCTGCGAGTGCCTCTTCTGGGTCCGAAACGTCAAACGTCTCCAGAACATCACCAAGGAACTTTTGACCGCCATTGACCATCGCACGAACAACCTCAGGTAACGCATCAGGAGCCAATCCTTGGGCAAGGGGTAGTATTTCTTTGTACAGTTGATTCAACAGATTGAACATCGCAAGCGAGTTCTCTCTCTTGACCTGTCTGTTCTGTACAGAGGTTGGAACCTGCACTCGAACAGCAAGACCTAACTCCACTGCACGCTTCGGAAGTCTAAACACTGCCTCCACTATCCTACCTCGTTCACCCATCCAGGCAAGACCTTTACCATTCAGGCCAAACTGGAAGTAGAGATTTATAGCCTGTCCTCCGACTTCATTCAAGCCCTTCCGAATGGCTCGAACAGTCAGATCAATCCTTTTCGCTTGCTCCTGAAGAAGAGCCAACTGAGCACTCGCAGTGGTACGAGATACAGGCTGAGCACTTCCTGAAGTTGCCTCACTGATTCCAGCAAGACGCTCTCCATAGTCTCGAAGCATGATTTCTTCGTTGACCGTAGAGGGGTATATCTCGCTTACCTGCAACTCTTTGATATCGTCGTGGATGTTCATCACTTCGATAATCTTACCACTGTATAGAGGATCACCAGGCTGGAGTCCTCTTACTCCCTTCCGTTTCAGGAACATCTTCAGGCTGTTAATCGTGATATTGTCAGAACGTTGATTGAAGCGGCTAGAGATAGCTTCCTGAATCTGCTCCAACATTTCGCAGAGCCCTTGATCGTAGAACCTTCCTTCTACAGGGAAGTATCCCAGCTTGATGAAGGGCCTCTTACCGTGATGGTAAGGATGAAACTTGTGTCCCACGATCCGATCCAAGGTCTCACTGAAATAGACAACGATCTCAGTCATCCTCGCCTTCGGCTTCTTCGGCTGAACATTGTAGCGCAGCCAGATCTCGTAGAACACATGCTCAAGGCGTTCAGTAGGCTGAGTCTCCTCAATCTCCTCCTGAAGTTGTGTAGCCTCGGTTACCACCGTGGTAGGCTCCATATCCTTGATAGCTTTCCACGTACCTTCAAAGAATCGCCCTTTCTTCTCCTGATCGAGAGTATCTATCTCATTCAGGCGAAGACGCTTACCACACCATCGAGCCCTTTGAATAGAGCTTTCACCAAACCTGATGAGGAAGTCCTCAAGGGTCATAGGATAAGTGATAGGGCCATCATGCTCGACCAGAACCTTGGGAAACACACTCTTCCCGTCTGCAGAGATCTGGAAGAGATCCTTCTCTATCACCTCATTCCCGACCTCAATAACTGAAGTCCCCAACTTGGCAGCTTCGATGATCCAGGGCACAGCATTCTCATCAATGTTCAGGTCTCGATCAGACGCAATGTCCAGGAAGACCTCTAACTCATCGATGAAAGGCTCCCACTCCGCTGCAAGATCCTGCAATACCCAACGGGGCCTAGCAGTCAGGGTCGCCTGAACTAACTGAGCCGTGAGAGTGTTGACAGCCTCCTTCACGACAGGGAGAGTAAGGTTCGATGCACCAAAGAAAGGAAACGTCTTCGGGCCGTCAGGCATTGGCACATCGTACACCAGCCGATAGCGAGCCAGCTTCCGCTCAAAGGCAGACCGTTCAGCTAAAGCCCTAGCGATCTCGTCTCTCACGAGGTTTGTTACGCCCTCGCAAATAGGATCCCACATCACACTTGGGATATGAGCAGAGATCGGCACCTGTTGAATAGGAGCTTCTTTCTCTGCTTCTGGTTCCTTCTCGAGAACCTTCAGCTGATCGACTGGCTTGGGAATGACAGATTCAACCACTACTCAGGCTCCTTGCCCCAATTACGGACATCTTTCACGGTGATAGATCCGTTTTTTCCTGAGCCTTCCAGTCCTGCGAGATCCGCTGCAACTATACCCAACGACGCAGCAGCCTCAGCAGCTTCATCCGAGGCCCAGTCGATAGTGGCACCCGGCGGACAAGTAGCCTCGTCCTCAACCTCAGGGGTCTTGCGCTGACCCAAGAACTCTGGCTCATCCTTGTCACGCCGTATGCGAGGAGTGTTAAGATTATGATGAGTGACAGACATACCTTCCTCCTTTTAGTTCAACAATCTACCCAAAGTGTCGCTGGGTCAGCCCCACACGAACCCCATACAGTATCAAGAGGCGGAACAAAGGGAAAGAACTCTTGAACTAAGAATGCTTCCATCTGATCAATCTCCAAATCCGAAGCTGCTGAATGATAAGAACTTGCCCAGCCGTAAAGCTTACTTACACCTGTAAGATTTCCAAGACCTAGATTGTCATCTTTGGCTCGCCCAAGTACGAAGAGCCCGATGTCTATTTGAGCAGTCAACTGAGCAGGTGTAGCCGCAACTTGAACTCCTTGTACTCTGATGATCATCCCTGTTGCCTGAGAGAAACGAAGAGTGATATAGTATCTCTCTCCCCCAACAATTACCCCAGGAGCAGAAGCACAGTTACCAGGAGCTACAGCACTGAAGTTGAAGATGATCGTTCCATCAGCCTTGACAACACACGTTACTCTTCGAGGGAAAGACGACGACGAAGCTGAGCCAATAACCGCCATGTTCGCCGTGATATCCGTCGCTTCGATCACGAAGAACAGAGTCATGTCGGTGTTATTTAGGTCTGCTCCTCCTGTAAGATCAAAGTACTCTCCCATTAGACATAGTACTGCAGGAATACCTACAGACCATGCATCAACTTCATATGACGGAGTCCCGTCACCTAAGGGGGCATTGTTACCTTCACCTGACTGATCTGGCCAGTTGATGACGGTAGTCCCGTCACCCTGACTTAGTCCATGACCCACCCTCGAATCTAGCTCGAAAACAGGATTGGCTATAATAGGCTTAACAGCCATAGTTGTTCAACCAATGAACGTCTGGGTTATTTCTTGCCACGGGCTCTGAGCATACCCTCTCGCATAGTAACCATCGCGATCGTGGTAGTCGGAGCCGTAATGAACATTGCTGGATCAATATCAGTGATCCCTAAAGCCTGCGCGGCCATAGGGAGACCAATACCTGCCAAGGTGAGGAGAGCCGGCTGAAGGGGCTTGATCACACTACCGATCTTCCCGTCCAAGATTCCAGTGTAGCTCTTGATCGTTCCAAAGAGCATACTCCCGCCTATGACACCGAGCATTGATAGAAAGTCCATGTTATCCCTTTGGCTTCTGGTCTACGAACAAACTAATGATCTGCTCTACGAGGGCCTGAAAGTCGGCATCCTTTCTGTTCAACACCTGACCACCACGATCTAGTCTATCTATAGCCCCTTCCACCCTCTCACTCACTTGGAAATCTGCACGAGTGACAGGCTTAGGGGCATTGCCTGGAGGAAGACCAAGGAGCTCATTCAGCTTCGCCTGAGCCTCAGAGACACCAGATTCTGCGCCCTGGGTTACACTAGGCTTGAGAGAGACTGCTTCTCTGCTTATCCTATCGTCTATTACCTCCTGAAGAAGAGCAGCATCACGCATCTCCTCCTCTCCTCGAACGAGACTTGTAATAGATTCTCCCGGTAGTAACCTCTCAAGAGTTCGAGCAGTCCGACTCTCTGTCATTGTTCTAGTAGAGGATGTTCCTAGTCTATCCAAGAGGAGATCAAAAGCCTCGTCAGCTGCACTAATAGCCTTCCTCCCCATTCCAGCTGCACCTTTGAACAGACTCTTCAAGCTCCCACCAGTCAAGAGGCCAGCAGCTATCTGAAGTGGAAGGTTTGGTCGATCAGGTATAGCCCCGGCTAAACTAGAACCTAGACCCATTGTAGGATCTGCGCCTTGAAGAAGGTTAAAGAGAAGGTTCTTGATATCCCCTTGAGGCTCAGGCTCTCTTCGCTCTCTCGGATCTGCCACGCTAGTTACATCCGACTGAGCAAGCAAGTCTTGAACCATACGGGCGATAAGTTCAGGATCCATCAGCCTCGCCTTCTCGCGTTCCGCCGTTGTCTCTTTGACCCCGGCCTTGGTCCTACGTTCCTCGTTCCCGGAGGTGTACTCGGACCGACATCCCTTGTCCCTGGCGGAGTCGACGGCCCAACTTGTCGAGTGCCCGGTGGAGTTGAAGGCCCTACCCTCCGTGTTCCTGGAGGCGTCGAAGGTCCTACTCTTCTGCCTGGATGACGAGACATATCTATCTCCTCCCTCTCATGTGTTGACGATATCCAGTGGCGTTGAGCTGACCTAAGAACTCCATCTCATCCCAGACGGCTGTCTCAACATCTTGAACCCCTGGAAAGAGAGGGATCACACCTATGTTCTTCTCGATGAAGTCTCTCTCTGTCTGAACATTCTCCATCATCTCAGCTTCGGAGATCATCGAGGGCCAGTAGTCAAGACTCTGAGAGAAACTATCCACTCCATCGTCCCAGCGAACGTTAGGATGAAACTCGAACTGTTCGTTCAGCTCTGTATGCGTCCTGTGAGTCCAGATCAAGTTAGTCCGCATCAGGGGCTGGCATCCCTTGATATGTTCTTCCTTAGCCCACTGAGCCTTAGGCGATCCTTTCGGAGGCCAGCTGACAATCGGAGGCATTGGAAGCCCTTCACGCTCAGACTTCTCCGCAGTCCAGTACTTGATTGCTCCTTGGAATCCCCTATGCTCCACAGAGATAAGAGACGGCTTCCACTTCTTGTCTAGCTCGAAGAGAAGTCTGATTGCCTCGTCAGGAGGATAGTGGCCAATGTGAGCCTCAAGAACTATCCGGAAAGGAAGAGGAGTTCCCTTAAGAAGAACCAGGATCGAGTTCTGAGATGAGCCTTTACGTTGTGCGATAGATGGATCGTAGACAATGATCCTCTCACCAGCAAAGGGATGCATCTTTAGGAAGACCTCTCCCTCGTAAGCACAGACAATCATCCGACCATCTGGAGACCAGTGCCAATGACGAAGATCTCCATCATCAAAGGTGTTGAGGCCTGTGCCTTTCGGGCTGTTAGCGTATTGAGCATGGTACCGTTGAGGGTCCCACTTCTTCAACCGCATCAGGAAGGCTAAGGAGTTCTGCTCAGGGAAGATAGGTTTACCTTCCTCGATATCCCTCCTCCAGAAGATCGCCATGTCTCCACACTTCGTTGCATGGGGACCGATCTCCTGTTCCTCAAAGCCGTCACCGTATCTCTTCTTCTGAACCTCGTATAGATCTCCCTTTTTCTTCCGAGAACCAGTAAAGTCGATCAATCCAGTCTCGGGAACGTTCAGAAGGGACTCCAAACCTCCAGCCCACTCGTTAAGAGCTTCCATCTCAACGTCTGAGCGGATACATTTCTCAGTTACGAGGTCATCTGGACGGATAATGTCGTAATGCCGAGATTCAACACCTCCCGTAGCTCCGATTGCATCTACAGTGGGCTCTCGACGGACCTTAGTCCTCGGAACGATCATCTCCGTCTGGGACCAGGTGGCTTTCGTGAAGTTTTTGGGGATGATCTCAGGATAGAGCCAACGAAATAGCTCATTCATCTCGAAATGCTGCTGGATCTCCCTCATGAATCGGCTAGCGTTCGTCCCTGTGTCAGCAACCATCAAGATAGTGACGTTGCAATCGCGGATAATGTCCTGAATCGTTAGCGCGATAGTCCAGATCGTCGTCTTGAAGTGGGTTCGAGGCATCAACTTCAGACGTCTAGTCGCCTTTACTGTATTCGCGAACTCACACATAGGCATATGAACTGCAGGAATTAGCTTATCATAGCCTAAGATTACTTTGCAGAGATAGTAGAGGTTGTCCCTGCCTAGCTTCTTCATTCTATGCTTGGTTTCGTCGGACAGAGTGACTGGCTTCTTAGGAAGGTTCTCCGGTGAGGTTATCTCGTAGACAGAGTTATCCATCTGACCACCCTGCAAGTACTACTCCGACTTCATGATATCCGCAGTCATTAGAACAGTCAACTGAAGGAGTTACATTTCCTTCAGGAGAGATATCGTGCTCATACATACTTGAGATTGTACCACAGCCTGGACACGCTAGCCTTGCAGTGACCTTACCTTCGTGAGTGATTTTAATCCACTCTCCTTTATCAGGCCATGTCACTGCTTTGCTTCGAGGAAGTAGAGTAAGGCTAGGCATCTGCTAGGTCCTTCTGATCTGCCTCATAAGCAGACACTACCTCAACCGTTTCCATCTCCTTTGGATCTACCTCTCGATAGTTCCCTTTATACTCCAGGATCTCCTTAGTAGCCTCTTCCATCCGAGTAGCAACTTCCTCAGGAAGCAAAGGAGCAACCTCTTCCTTGACGTCTCGAATCGCTGTATAGCCTGCTCGATCGAGGATACCGAAAGCTGCGGTTTGCCTAACCTTCTCGTTTCGAGAAGTACGCAGTTCTTCCATGATCTCGTCGAGAGCTTCGTTGGAGTAGAGCTTAATCCGGAGAGATGTATCAACTACTCTATCCGCAACCCTCGCGGCTAGTTGTTCCATCTCATATACCGCTCGGGGATCAGAGAGCGTATTCGTAACGAAACTTTGAGAAGCCCCGAGCTTCTTCATAATCTCTTTCTGCTTATCCCCTCCTACCCAAAGAGCGACGGTCAAGCGATGCCGCGGCCCCCACTTCTCGGGAGACCAAGCCTTATCCCCACTCAAAAAAGGGAGCAAATCCACTGATGGCATTATAGCCAGCCCTTGAAAGGTAGAAGGGGATTGACAGACCTATGTACCATGTTAACCCTTTAGGCCCTAAATGTCAAGAGAGAAGGCAAAAGTGCCCTGGTCAACCCAACCTGGGGGCGGAACAGCGAGCGGAGTGAGTCCCCGATTCACTCGATACCCTATCTTGTTCATTTGCTGAACTACTCTTCGAAGGCGCTAGCCTTCCGTGAGAGATCCTTTGGGGACTCGTACCTCGCGTCTTAGGCTGCTGCGAGCATAGCGAGCCTAGGCTTCCAAGGCGGAGCCTTGAGAGGGTCTTCTAAAAAATTTTAGATAAGTTTGGAAAGGTATTCTTGAGGGTCGGTCTCAAATGGGGGGGCTACGGGGTCTCTCAGGTTATCCACAGGTCAAGATTTCCTCTCACCTAACGCACAGCTTGAGGTGTCCAGCAGGTAAGGCGCAGCTAGACGTGGTGCCATGTTGGCATAGCATGTCATTCTGGCAGAGGCGAATCCGACGCGTAGGTTAACGTTGGCGGTTAAGCTACTGACCCGTAAAGTGCGAATTTTTCGCATTTTACCGCAGTGGTTCGGCGAGACGGTGCATTACATGCTGGGTCCAACATGCCATAATCGTATGTGCCGCAACGACTTAGGCCATCGAGCCGGAACGTGGCACGCGGTCTGCATGTTATACCATTGTCACTGCGACAACGGGGCGGAACCCCGCGAGTGGCAACGTTGGAATCACATTGTGTGGTCGTCACGGTTTCACTCTCTGTTCTCATTCAAGGAGTAAACCATGGCTAAGACACACGCTTTCAAGGTCAAGAAGGACAAGGATTCGGCATCACTCGAGTTCAAGATGGACTTGCCTAAAACGATGGATGACATGGCACTTATCATCACTCGGTACGGGTCCGTGGAAAGGATGATCGACAGGGCCAACGGGCAATGTGTGGTCGATGTTGCACCAGGGATGCGGAAACGCCTTCCAAACGTCGAGGATGCACAAGCCTACGCGGCGGGATTCTGCGACAATGGGTCGAAGGATGCCTTCGTGGCCCCGAAGATCAGCTTCGCCGACGCAAAGGACCGGTTCGACGACAGCCAAATGGAATGGCTGAAGTCTCAGGGCATGGTTGGCCCCGAGCTGGTCGAAGTTGAAGAAAAGGTCTAGGACCACTTGACCGTGATGACCACACAACAGGGGTCGGAGGTGTCAAAGCCTTCGGTTCCAATGCAGGATCAGTTCACTCTAGAGGGAGGTGCTTAGACTGTCGCCTAACTCAATGCACCCTTGGCACGACTGGACCTGGAGAAGTGGTATCATGTTCACTAATACTCCATTGGCCCAGAGGTTGATTCTCTGGAGTCAATAGACTGAAGTAAAAACCTGGAGTAAGGAGTAATCGCCAGCCTTTGAAGTGAGCGGAAGGGTGAGAGCCTCCCTTGCGCGCTAGTTATATATAGACCTATCCACGTAAGGTGTTCATCAAGTGAACAACTAATCCGAGAGTCTAGACTTTCCGAGCGTAACTCGAAGGTGTTCATCATGCCCACCAGGCCCGCCGGCCACCGCCCGCCAGACATCCAATGGTGATGGGGGGTTTACGTGCGAGATCATGTGTGTGAGAGGAGGAGTCCTATCTATACCTATCTATCTATATATACTTTTTTTTTATATAGAGATGTCACACTCTCGCTTCGCCCTTTCGAGACTCTCTAGCCTAACCCCACACGGGAGAGCACACCCCCCATGGCCATTGGGTGGCTGGTTGGCGTGGCGGGCATGGCAGACAAGGTGATGTTACATGCGGGGCTTGCGTAGGGGGTCCTCTTGTGTTACATTCATGGGAGCCCTTGGGTCGCGATCGCAGGGCGTTGGGTCTAGATCGCGAACGAGAGACTCGCTTCACTCAATGTAGGAGAGATATTACATGAGCCTCTTTGACTATCGAGTGTCGATGGACCTGGCAGCGAAGGACCTACCTTTTTACGCCCTCATCATGACAGCGATGGCACAGGCTGATACACCCAACCTCGAGAGATTACAGTCTGCATGGCCAGAGGTATGGGAAGAAATGAAGGCTCGCTATCACGCACCCGGCGGACAACTCGAAGGAGATTGAGAGAAATGTTTCAGGTAACGTGGGAAGATATATTCACTGTTGGCGTGATTCTTGGAATATCAGGAATCATGATCACGTGGATCTTTAGCGTAGATGCTGATGACATAGCCCGTTGGTGGAGACAAAGAAATGGCCCTAGCGAATAGCAGCACCGAGATATTCTGTCAGACATGCGCAACTGGACACCTTTTGACTGATACAGTTGAGCGACACTATTTTCAGTCAGCGACGAAGGCCGTGGGTAGTATGACCTCGCCGGCTGCTATCGCGGACGCGGCTGAGGAAATGACTTACTGTCCTAACTGTGATGTGGGAGAGTTAGCCAATCCTTACGTTAAGCCTTCTCCAGGGATTCAAGAGTCGCCGTTCTACTCAGGTGATTCTCGTATGATCGGAGCGGATGTAGATAAGGGAGAGGATGATCCGGGTGATGTAGATGTGGTACATCGTCGTCCACCCGACGC
>LAZR01001869.1_pt1 | contig 12795 bp, 13 predicted proteins | sample 329461 | NCBI WGS metagenome assembly LAZR01 (sample SAMN03002196, study PRJNA259156) | marine sediment metagenome | biome: sea floor; feature: Hydrothermal impacted sediments; material: marine sediment; isolation source: Loki non-amplified sample from Loki's castle hydrothermal vent sediment ...
CCAGCAGCAACAGAACAAAGTTTTAAGGGCGTACATCCGGCGGGCGGTGTTTGCTCGCGGACTGCTCTGCGCGAGTGCGCTTTTTTTGTCCGTCTTTTTTGCTTCTTTAGCGTTTCCGTTTTTGTGGTTGCTGTGGCCCTGGGGCTGCAATCGGAACGCATACGAGCTCCTTTATCCTTCATCCTTCCACTACACTGAGTACTTGCAGACTGATCGCAGCGTTTCCGGCAGGGGCAATGGCGTGGGTGAGGACGGAAGTGGTTGTAGGTCAGCCGCAATCTTTTGGCAAAAACGCAGAAGGCCGATCGCCTGTGAGTAGGTTGGCGGCGTGCCGTGCAACGTGACTATAGCCCGTACACAGCCGCGCATGGCCCCAGCGCGGTGTGTTTCTTGTAGCATTTGGGGGGGCGGTTGAATGGGTACGCAGGCGGCCAGCAGCAGCGCTATGATAAGGAGGGGCAGCAGTGTTAAGTGGTAGGGTTGGTAGCGTTTCATGGTGTTTTAGAATTCCCGGTCGATCCAGAAGATGACGGCGGTGTAGCTGATGATGACGACCCACATGATGAAAAGAAAGTGTTGCCAGTCCATTGTGTTGATCTCCAGTTACCTGCAGCGGATTGCATAAGCTTTGTATAGATGTCTAGATCCGGATCCGGCTGCTGCAGCTAGGATTCTGTGCCTAGATGTAAGGTTTGTGTAAGGCGTCCGTGGTCCCAGGTTTCGATAATGTTGCGCACGCGGAATGGTTGGGCGCTCCAGCCGCGGTCGCTGTCGGTGATTTGGACGATGTCGTAGATCTCGAGTGCGAGATTGGCGGGCGCTTCGATCAGGGCGTCGATGTTGAGTTTTTTTTGGCGGTCGGCTTCGGTGTCGGCGGCGTTAGCGACGCGGGTGTCGCTGTTGTAGCGGGTGTTTGTGACGCTGTAGGGGATGGGTCGGGCGTTTGGCGTGCTGGGCCCGGCAGCCATGGCGACGTATGAGCCATCTTCGGGATCGGTCGAATATGTGCCAAGGACGTAGGCGAAGCCTAGCGCGGGCAGGTCGGTGATGGCGGCTGCGTCGATCAATGTCCATTGTCCGTCCGGGTAGGTGTGGGCGGAGTCGTCGTAGTCTCCGCTGTCGGATGTGCCGGGATTGATGAGGGTGAGGGCGAATGTTCCGTTGTTGGCGGGTACGAGCCAGGCGTTGGCTTGGTTCCTGGCGCGGTAGGCGGCGCCCAGCAGCGATTCTGAGGGTTGTATGGTCATGGGGATGACGGCGGCGGTGTCGAGGCCGCTGTCATCGATGGCCAGGTCCAGGCCGCAACGTGCGCACAGTCGTCGCATGAGGGTGGAGAGTCCGGCTACGCTGCCGTCGTTGGCGACGAAGGGGCGGTGCTGGCGGGAGATGCCCAGGTAGCCGACGGCGTCGACGGCGTCGATGATGGTGTGGCGCTTGCCGGCGTGTACGGAGGTGACGTAGAAGGCAAGGTCCTCGTTGCCGGTTGCAGCTCCCCAGGATAGTGTTCGTTTGACGGTGAGGATTTGGCCGATCTGGATGGCGGGCGTACTGGCCGGCAGGGTGATCGTGATGTGGTGATTGTCGTAGATGTAGTGTGAGGGCGTGAGGGTGTCGCCGGTTGCGGTCTGGGGTTGGCCGCGGTAGGCAAAGCCCTGGCCGTGGTAGTACCAGTTTTGGTCAGCAGGGTTGTAGGTGAGTGCGTTGTAGATTTGATCGTTGTAGTGGTTTTGGTCGGGAAACGGGATGAGGGGTTCGTCCATTACAAATTCGCTGTCCTGTTGCCACAGTGCGGTTAACCCTTCATAAACTCCACCCATGTACGCGGTTTCTAGTGCGAGGCCGAAGTAGTTGTTGTCGCGGGCGGTGCGCGTGAACAGTTTTAGCCCGTAGAGCGAGAGTCCGAATAGTCCGCCCTGGCTTTGGTCGATGTCGTGTGGATCGGAGAAGGATGAGCCATTCCATTTGACGATGCGGAAGCGGCTGGGTCCGTGGTCGGCGGCGCGAAAGACGAGCAGATATATGTTGTCGAGATCGTCGGGATCGGAAATGATGCCGGCGGCGCGCCAGTTGTCGGCGTACTTATTGCCGTGTAGATAGGCGGACCACACGCCGCCCACGTAGTCGGAGTAGGCGCGGATGTCGAAGGGGAATAGATTGTGTGAGCCGCTGGGGTGGCGGGTGTAGATCATGTCGGCGGCGGCGGTCAAGGAGTAGGTGGTGGAGACGCCGCCGATTGAGATGCTGCCGGCGGTGTTGGTTATGTCGAAACGGCGTACGTTACCGGTGGCACTATTGGTGAAATAGACGCGTATCTTGTTGGTGGCGTGGTTGATGGCGTGGATGGAGTTGGCGTCTTCGGCGACGGCTTCGGTCCAATTGATGGTGTTCCATTGGGGGGCGTAGGTGGGGTCGGTGAAATGGTGGTAGGTGAGGCTGTTGTTGTCGCCTTGTAGGATTAGTAGTGTGTTGTCGCTGGCGAAGAAGGCGCCGCCGCGGGCGAGCACGGGTTTAGCGCCCGGCGTTCTGTAGACGGTCCACGCGAGGCTGCCAATGGGCGGAGCCAGGCCGCGGTTGGCGACGGTGATCGTGATCGCGGCTTTGGGGCTGCGCAGGGCTTGGACGGTGGTAAGGTCGGCGGAGATTTGCCTCATAGTCCAATGGCGCTCCAATTGGGGGGTGTTGTGGGAATGCGGATGGCTTGCAGTAGTTCGTTGGCTTGCGCGCTTAGCCATTCCGAGGTGGATTCTAGGGTGCGGGTGGCGGAGGCGGGGATGGCGGGGTTTTCGCTGAGTTGGCGTAGGCGTAGTTGGCAGGCTGCGGCGGCGCCAAGTAGTGCGATGATGCGCGTGTGGCGGACGGGAATGGTGGTGGCGGCGGCGGAGTCGAGGTCCTTGATGGCGTGCAGTGTGGTGTGGCGCACGCGGATAATTTTGGAGATCACAGGTTCGATGTCCTCGAAGTAGATAGTGAGGTCGTCGATGTGGCGGAAGGGACGTTGCAGCTCGCTGAAGCTGGCGGCGTCGGCCCAGGGGTAGGCGACGGCGATGATTTTGTGGATGGCGGTGATTGTGGAGAGGTCTTGTTTTTCTTTGGTTCCGGTGACGGTGAAGCTGGTTTCGGTGACGGGTATGTGGTCGTAGATGGACAGTGCGTGGCGCAGGGCGTCGTCCTTGATGGCGTCGGTCCAGGTGGACGAGTCGACGGCGGTGGCGAGTATTTGGTCGATGAGCGTGCGGTAGGATGCTTGGTCGTTGGCCATAGGTTGTCCTTATGGTGAAGGATGAAATATGAAGGATGAAGGATGACTACGTGATGCTTCATCCTTCATCCTTGTAAATTGGTGACTCTAGGAGTTTGCGTAAACGGGCCAGTAGGCGCAGGTGGCGGGCTTTGGCGGCGGTGATGGCGATGTCGAGCAGGTCGGCGATTTCTTGGAGTGTGAGGTCGTGGACGTAGCGCAGGCGTAGAAAGGTGAGTTGGTCCTCGGTGAGTTGGGGCATGATGGTGTGTAGGGCGTCGGCGTTGGCGGCGTGGATGTGGATCTGGGGACGGGTGTCGATGTCTTGGGTGCGTTCGGTGGCGATGAAGTCCTCGAGCGTGGCTGGGTGGGTGAGGCCGGGTGCGTGGTGGTGGCTGGCGGCGGCGCGGCGGTAGTGGTCGATGGCGAGGTTGTGGGCTGCGCGCCATAGCCAGTGATTGGGTTGTGCGATGTTGGTGTTTTTGTCTAGGGCGGCTATGTATTTGACGAATAGATCGTGGAGTAGGTCGTCGGCCTGGGCATAGCCGTTGCGATGATTGAAGTAGGCGAGTAGGCGTAGGCGCAGGGCGGAATAGAGTTGCGCGGGGTCGACAGTGGGGACGGATACGCTCCGGTCCCCACTGTTGTTGTGCGCCGGTTGCTGAAGCCGGCAGGGGTGTATCGCTGACTGGGCCCGTGTCTTCCCGGTCAGTGAGGTTGGCATGTTATTCCGCGAACCAGAAGTCGATGCTGGCTTTCTGGATGGCAGTAGTATTAGTGGGTCCGTCAAAGTCGACGGACCAGGCGAGTTCGCCTTCGGCGGCGATGGGGAAGGGCTGGCCGGCGGTGGCTACGGCGCCGTTGAAGTCAGCGGGATAGTAGTAGGCGCCAGCGTCGGATACGCCGGGAGCTTTGCCGTCGAGGATGCCGTCGGGATCGGCGACGGTGCCCAAGTCGAAGGTGGCGGTGTGCGCGTTGTCGCCGACGGCGGCGACGGCGATCAATTGACAGGCAAAGGGTAGGGCAATGAAACCGTTGGTGTTGGCGGCTAGGGTTCCCAGTTCGACATGAATTACGAATCTTTGGCCTTGCATGGTCGTGCGTTGCCTCCTGGTTAGATGGTGAGGGCGTAGGTTGGCATGTTATTCCGTAAACCAGAAGTCGATGCTGCCCTTTTGGATGGCGGTGCCGGCTGATCCGTCGTAGTCGAGCGACCAGGCCAGTTCGCCCTCAGCGGCGACGGCGAAGGGTTGGCCGGCAGTGGCTACGGCGCCGTCGAAGTCAGCGGGAGAGTAGTAGGCGCCGGCGTCGGATACGCCGACAGCGGCGCCGTCGATGATACCGTCGGGATCAGCGAGGGTGCCCAGGTCGAAAGTAGCATTATGAGCGTTGTCGCCGACGGCGGCGACGGCGATCAACTGACAGGCAAAGGGTAGGGCGATGAAACCGTTGGTGTTGGCGCCGGGTGTGCCGAGTTCTACATGTATGCAGAATCGTTTGCCTTGCATGATGGTGTGTTGCCTCCTGGCAACGGTTCAATATGTAGTGAAGGCTGAAGGACGAGGGATGAAGGATGAATATGTGATGTTTCATCCTTCATCCTTCATATTTCATTCTTGTAGTTAGCCTGCGACGTTGCGCTTGGCGATGCCAACGTGGGTCGACACGCCGTAACTCCACCAATCACGCACCTTCACCGGCAAGGTGTCATTGCTAAACATGAGGCCGGATGTCTCGCTGGTAACCTGGAAGATTTCCGGCATGGGATGGCTGCCGCCGGCGGGATTGCTGGCGTAGGCCATGTGAATGACGGGGTGCAGTCGCGGGTCGACGATGGCGGCCCAGTCGGTGGCGTCGGTCCAGTCGGGTACGGCGATTGGTATTGGCCGAGGGTCGCCGGGACGGGACTCGGCGTAAGGATTGACTTCCTGCGCTGTTTTGTCGGATGCCGGTTTGCCGACGTCGCCGGCGCCGTAGCCGAACTCGGTAAGGGCGGCGTCGAAGAGTTCGATGGGTAAGAGAATGAACGTAGGCCACAAGCCAATCGGTTTGCTGGTGCCTGGGAGGTTTTGTTCCCAGACGGCTGTGCGCATAGCCTTCCAGCCGGCCGTATCAAAGGCGGTGGTGGCGATGTTGCTGTGGTCGCTGTGGAAGAGGACGACGGAGTCGTTGGCCATGGTGGGGCCCACACCGGACGCTTGCGTGAAGATGTAACTGATGGCGGCGGAGCGGGTGCGGATGGCGGCCTTGATCAGCTCACGGGGGATGGCCTGGATTTGCTGGATGTCGCTTTGGCGGATGGCTTCGAGGGTGATGCCGACGTAGTTGCCGTATTTCGAGAACGCCATGCTTTCTTTGCTATCGCCCACGCTGGCTTCAGTGTAGGCTTGTCCTTCGGGGACGGTGGGCAGGTTCGCGAGGCCGTCGACGAGAACCAGGTTCACGTCGTGTGTCGTGCCGGCGTGCGGGGTGACGGCGACGATCGGTTCGTACCAGCGGTAAGTGACCAGGTTGTCGTAGTGCATGCGTGTGACGCGGTTTAGGGCGTCGACTACCATGCCGGCGAGTGTGGTGCTGGTGGCGGCGGCGAGTTGCGCCCATTCGGGGTTGAACACTCCGTACCAATTGACGTCGCCGGTGATGGCCTGGTAGATGGAGCGTAGGTCCCGGAGGGCTGGCGGCGGCGGTTCGCACTTTACTCCGAATAGCCAGTCGATGGCGCTCTGGAAGCGATCGGTGGGTGTGGACATGTCGGCTTCGCTGATCGGTTGGATGCCGCGTACCAGGTGTTGGTCGTGGGCGGCGGCTTGCGCCTTGATTTGGGCCTCGATTAGGGGGATGGCGTCGTCGGGTGATTTGCCGGAGAGCGCGAGTTTGAGCAGGTGCTTGGATGGTGCGCTGAGGTTGGCGGCGTCGATCAGTTCGTCGACGCGGCGTTGGGTCATGCGCGCTTCTAGCGTCTGCATTTCTTGAAGGATGGCTGCGGCGCTCTTGGTGTTGGAGCAGCCAGGCCCTTCGCAGGGAGCCGGGGGCGGGGATACCTCTGGGCCGGGTGGGGCCGGATCGGGAGGGTTGGGTGGGGCGGGATCGGTTGGTGGGGTTGGTTGGAGGGGCGGGACAGGGTGTTCTGTGCCGTCGGGTAGGTAGATGGAGGGTTGGCTGTTTGGGGCTGGCATGCGGTGATTGTCCTTTGCTGAGCATAGGTGTGAGAGTAGGTGAGTGTTGGGAATGGCGGGTGCGTTGACGGCTGATGTTTCCTTGCCGGTTGGTTGCAGGAAGATTAGTTCGCAGATTTCGTCTGGGTCCCCGCGTCCGCGGGGATAGTTGTGGCCGGGATAGTGACGACAGGTGAACCAGTCTTCGCCGCAGATGGAGCATTCGATGTGCTCGAAGTACCAGGCGATAGAGAAGCGGTCGATGATGCCCTCGAGGAAATCTTTGATGCCGCGTCGAGTGGTGAGGTGGATGGTCTGGATCATGTCGTTGCCGGACATGCGTGAGGCGGTGATGGTTCCGTCGCGGCTGCCGATGTCTCCTACGTCGTGGTTGCGCAAAAACGGTTGTTGCTCGTAGCTGGTGGCGAACGCGGACATGTCCTGGGGCCGGAAGCGCGTGTGATTGGGATTGTTGACCTGTTGGCGATAAACCAGGGCTTCGAAGTCAAGCTCCGTTAAGTCGCCCGCTTCCAGTTGTTTGAGCAGGGTCTGGCGGCGGGAATGGGGCCATGCTGAGAGGTTATAGCTGACTTGCGGCTGGCTCTGCATGGTTGTTGTTGGTTGGATCGCTTGGGGATCTCTGGTCCGGTGGCGGTCGAGTAATGTCATGTTGTCCTTCTTGTAGGATGGTGTCGATTTGGTTTTCGGTAAGCGTTTCGCCGGCGAATTTGACGAACATGCGCAGGGCCACCTTGCGGAAGGCGGGACCGGAGCCGGTGAGGGTGGCCAGTTCGGTGAGGGCGCCGGTGAGGGAAGCGGTGGCGGTGGCGAGGTCGGTGTTGTCTTCGGGGCTGATGTCGGGTGTGATGGCGGTGATGTCGGCGGCGGTGGCGAGGTCGGTGTTGTGTTCGGGGCTGGGCCGCGCCCGGAGGGAATCCGGCTCCCCGGTGGCGGCGGCGGTGCGGGGAGCCTTCTGGGTCCACGCCTGGCGGATGAGGTCTTTGAGCATGTCGGCGAGGTAGGTTTGGCGGCGGCGCAGGAAGCGACGTCGCTGTTCGGCCATGGTCTTGCCGGTGGCGAGGTTGCTGTCTGTGCCCTCGCCAATGTCCAGTAGTGCGATGCCGGGTCCGCCGGCGACAATCATCCAGCGAATGGCGCGTCCGTCTTTCTCGGCGTCGCGGGCGTTGAGGTTAGGGGCTACGGCTTCCCAGGTTTCGGTGTCGGTTTCGGCAATGATGACAGAGCCTGCGGTTGGCGGTTGGCGGTAGCGTTCCAGGAGTTCGCTGTGCAGGCGTTTGGGTGCGTGTACGATCCACAGGAATGATCTGACGGCCGCATTGAGACGTACGCGGTCTTCGAGCCAGCGGTTGTAGCGGCGTAGCCAGGGTAGGATGGGTGCGAGGTCGGATTCGCCGCGGATGGTGCCAGTGATGCGGTTGACGGCGTAGTGCAGCATGATGGGATCGGAAGGTTCGAGGTTGGGGTGGAGTGGTGATTTCCACCATTTCTCGTTTTCGCCGATGGCTTGCGTCTCGCGGTAGCGCAGCTCTTTTTCGTAGTCCTGGTGGTCGTAGTCGATGGCTTCGATCAGACAGGCGGGCACGGTGCGCACGGTGGACATGCCGGAAATGGGATTGGTGAATAGTACTGGGAATAGCTCGCCGCTGCGGGATAGTTCGTCGCTCCACTCGGCTAGGCGTTGGTCGATGTGGTTGGCGGCCCAGAAGTCATCGATGAAGCGTTGTAACGGCTTGTGCGCGGTTTGTAGGCGGATGCCGTTGCCTACGATGTAGCTGGTGGTGAGGCCGACGATGCGTCGCGCTAGGGGGTTTTTGCGCCAGGCCTCGCGGGCGTCGGTGATGTCCTGGAAAATGGTGCCCCAGTCTTTGTCGAGGGGCGTGCCGGCGGGATGCAATACGAGTCCGTCGTCTTTCAGACCGACCGGAATGGCGGTCACGGGGGCTAGACCGGCGATTTGATTGATCCAACGCGCGAAGCGTTGCATTAGCGGTAGGGCCACGGTGGTGGGCCTCCTGAGCCGGGTGTTTGGTCGTCGAGTAAGCTGAGTTGCGTGAAGGGTGTGAGGGTGGTCGTTTTGATGATCACCTCGAGGGCTATGAGTGCGTCGTCCATTTCCTGCACGGCGACGGAGCGGCGCGGTTCTTTTAGGAAGCGTTCACGCGAGCGACGTTCACGCGTGAGGGCTTCATAGAGGCGCTCGTAGGCTTTGGCGGGTGATAGGGTAAGGGGAGCGTTTGGGTTCATTTATTTCTTCCTGTCGATGATGCGTATGTGAGGGGGAAGTGAAGGCTGAAGGGGCCCAGAGGGCTCCCCAGAGGGCTCCCCAGAGGGCTGCCCGGATGAAGGATGAGTAAATAGGTTATGCGGCGCTTCTGTTTTCATCCTTCGGCCTTCATATTTCATCCTTGTAGTTACCATTGGTCGTCGTCGACTCCTGTGAGTGGATCGTGTGGTTTGACGGCGGTGGATGGTTGGGCGTGTAGGTTGCTGGTGGCGAGAGCGGCGACGGCGAGGGCGAAGGAATCGGCGCGGTCGTCGTGCAGTCCTTGGGGTGCGCGTAGGGTGCTGGCCTCGATGCTGGACAGTTGGCTGATGGTCTCCGGGTGTGTGACGGTTACGGATTGATCGCGGAAGGCGTCGGCGCAGTGGTCGTAGAGAAGTATTTTGCCCTTGACGTTTGATAGCCATCCGGGCTTGCCGTCGAAGCCGGTGAGTACGCGGTGTTGTCCGGAATTGTGTAGGGCGGCGATCAGGCTGTGTCCGTGGTTGTTGCGTTCGGGCATGATGCTGGCGTGGTTGTACCAGGCGGCGATGGTGTCGAGATAGTGGGCGAATACCGTGGGTTCAATTTTACCCGCAAACGACGCTACTTCTTCCCAGCTGGCCGCGTCCATCACGGTGGCGGATGAGTCGTCGCTGTTGGGGTTGCCCTCGGCGGGGTCGGCGCCGATAACATAGTGGTGGTCGGGTGCGGGTGCGACGTAGGCGGCCAGGGGCGGCAGGGCTGGCGGCAGTTGGGAAGCGGGCCCCGTCCCCGGCTCCCCGCTTGCGAGTAGCGGTTCGGCTTCGACGATGCAGGGTGTGATCCATTCGAGTGGGATGCGGCGGTCGAGTTGCTCCGGCGCCAGGGCTTCTTCGGGGGTGGCGGGATACTCGGCGAAGAAGTCGTCGTCGGTGCCGCGCTGTGCGTGCATTTCGGCGCGTGTGCGTTTGTGCCAGGCGTCGTCACGCTCGGGGTGTGCGCGCCAGGGCAGGAAGATACTTGAGTAGTCGCCGATGTTCTTGACGGCTGCGCGGAAGAGGTTTTTGAAGGTGGAAACGGGTCGGCGCTTGTCGCTCGTGCTGATCAGTAGGAGGCGTCCGCCGGCGTCGATCGTGGGCTTGACGGCGTTCAAGAACAGGGCAAGGTCGGGAACAAAGTCTGCTTCGTCGACGATGGCGAGTGAGCCGGTGTAGGAGCGTCCGCCGCGGGTGCTGAAGGCGAGTGCGCGGCTGCCGTTGCTGAGCTCGAGATGTTTGGATGCGGAGCGCACGACGGTTTTGCTGCGGAAGGCGCTGGGTAGGCGGTTATACATGGCGTGTAGGCGCACGAGTAGCTCGATGCTCTCGGCCTCCTTCAGGCTGAATAGTAGGATGGTGGCTGGCGCTTGGAAGGTGATCATCCACAGGGCGTAGGCCAGGGAAAGCCAGGATAGTCCCAGTTGGCGGGCTTTGAGTATGACGAGCAGGCGCTGGTTGTGGATGGAGGTGAGTGTGGATATTTGCGTGGGCCATAGGTCGAACGGTATCCATGCGCGTAGGGTGGCGTTATAGATATGCACAAAGTGGGTGACGAAATATTCAGGTGATTGGGCGCATTTCAACCATTCGAGCTTGTAGTTCATGGGCTCCTACTCGGCGTTGGACCAGATGTTGATCAGATTGTGTAGTCCGTCCTCGAGGGCTACGCTGCCGATGTAGATAGCGGCGATCAGGGTGATGGCGTCGGCCAGTTCAGCGCCATAGAGTTCGCCGCGGTAGTACAGGAAGGCGGTGACGGCAGCAGCGGCGACGGCCGTCCAGAATTTGCGTGATTGCACGAGCAGCGTCAGTTTGCTCTTGCGGTCTGTGCGGATAGTTCCGGGTGGCAGAGTGGTTGCGATGTGGAAGTCGACGGCGGTCATTTCGCCGTTGGGTGTGAGCTGGTCTAGGTGTTCTGTGGGCGGCATGTTATTTCCTTGGGTTGGTTGTTGTCGAGTGTGCGGTCGGGGGGGCCCTGAGGGCTCCCCTCTGGGCCTAGGTGGGGATTGTCGTTGCCGTTTTCGTTGCCGTTATCCCCGCCGACGCCTGCATTGTGGTGGTTGGCGGTAACGCGGTTGATGCGTTTCCAGTGTGCGAGCTCGCGTTGGGCGGCGAGTAGATCGTCGGCGGAGAGTATGAGACCTTCGGGAGCCGCAACAGCGTTGGGGTCGACGGGTAGTTCTTTGCGCTGGGCGGCGATGGCGTCGCGGATCATGAGGCGGATGTTGGGCAATTTGGCGCGGGCTTCGTCTTTGTCCATGCTGGCCAGGTCGGCGATGTCGAGCACGGCGAAGGCGGTGTCGAGGAAGCGCTCGATTTTGTCGACGCGGTCGCGGTGGGCGTCGAAGATGCGCTGGGCGGCGAGTTCACGGTAGACGCTGCGTTGGGCTTCGTCCCAGGTTTCGGCGCGTTGTTTCCATTTCCATTGTTTGGCGGCGGCGTACCAGGCGGCGCCGGGGCGGGCGCCGGTGAGGTTGTCGGATTCTTTGACGATGCGGAAAGTGGCGTCGATGGAGCGGCGTGGTCCGAGTAGGCGAAATACGTCGAGACGGGCGTACCATCGTGCGGGTTCGTTAGTTTGTCGTTCCCATGAGGCCGTCATAGTTGCAGATGGTAGCACAGGCGGGAAGGGTCGTCAACAAGATCATTTGCCTGCCGAGAAGGGGCGTATCTGCTTGTGTATTGTTTGTAGATTGTGAGGGTAGGGATTGTGCTACTATTCGTGTACGCCCAACATGCTCAAATATTGCAATTCAGGCAGATCAGCCTCCGTCAGTTCACTCAGTTCGTCCACCAGCAAATCTCGCAGACCACCCACCAACGGCGCCAGATTTCCAAGCCGCGACTGCGCGATGATCTTGCCCGGTATGCTCTCCACATCACGAAACGGATCCGGTTGCGCATAAACGTTCACCGCATCGTACACCGGCAACGTGCTGCGCTTATTCAACTCGGAATACAGGTACAGCCAACTCAACGCCGCTAGAAACTGATCCGGAGCCAGCGACGCCAGAAAATTCCGCGGCCCATTCCATTCCGGCAATTTTTCTTGCGCCAATCTCACCGCGTACTCAAACAGTTTCTCATTCGCCGGCGGCGAAAGATTTTTTGTTCCGACCGCCGTTGATGGAAAGTTTTCTGACGGCCCTCGATTAACTTTACCATAATCAAAATCATCATCATCACCGTTACTATGCGAATCACTATGATGATGATGGATCAGTGGGTATTGATCCAATGGGTATTGATCTACTGTGTCTTGATCGGGTGACTCACAGACACTAGGGTGGTGTCTGTGAGTCACTAGGGGTAGTGTCTGTGAGTCACTAGGTAGTGTCTGTGAGTCACTAGGTAGTGTCGGTGAGTCACCAGGTGACGACCCCGATCCGCACCTCCCAATCAACCGATAATCGTTCGAACTATGCGCACCTGACGACGATTTCCGAGACCGCTTCGTGATCAAACCGGCTGCACAAAGTTTTGCAACCGTGCGCATAACCGTCCTCCGACTCAAATCCAAGTGGTCGGCAATTGTTTGAAAGGAGGGAAAGCTGCCCATGCCAGCACCGTCAGCGTACCGGGCAAGAACACTGTACACGGCGATGCCATAGGCGCCGATCAGCGGCCCGTAGTCATCGATCACGTTATTGTCGACGAGATAGAATCCTGATAGTCGCTGGGTGGTGTCGTTGGTCATGGTGGGTGGCCCTCGCGCAATAAAAACACCTGTGCTATGAGGTACGGTAGTGCGGCTTCGCAGTTACCCAGACGGAAGGCTGCCTCAATACCGCACCTCATAAAACAGGTGTTCTCCGCTGAATCGGTCTGCGAAACCGTTGTGCTATGTGATTGTAGCAGATCGTGATGTAGTTGGCTAGTGCTGTCATATGTTTCGGTACGGTTGTTTGGAAATTGGGGTTGGTAACGTATCACAGTCGTTGTGTGGCGTCAACTGTGGTTTTGGCGTCGGCGCAGTGCAAGGATGAATGATGAAGACGCCCCGCATCCGGCAGTCCCCAGCGTAGCGGCACTGCGCTGAGTACGTCCGGATACGGGGTCACAGCGGAGGGGCGGAGGAAGTCGACGCCCCGTAGCGGTACT
>LAZR01001870.1_pt1 | contig 12780 bp, 12 predicted proteins | sample 329461 | NCBI WGS metagenome assembly LAZR01 (sample SAMN03002196, study PRJNA259156) | marine sediment metagenome | biome: sea floor; feature: Hydrothermal impacted sediments; material: marine sediment; isolation source: Loki non-amplified sample from Loki's castle hydrothermal vent sediment ...
CACCAACAGACTGAGTACGTAATTCAAAGTGGATTCATCCAGATTTTGATTATTTTTCTGTGCATAATCTAGCACTTTTTCTTTACGCTGTGCGATCCAGCCGGCATCGGTCGGGTTTTCAACCTTCTTTACTGCATATATAACCTGACCAAAAGCCACATGGAGCCGATATTCGTCTTTGATGTCAATATAGTTCTGAAAATACTGGGCACCGTCATGAATGGCTCTTTCAACATGTTGCTTATTTAAACATGTCCAGAATCCTTTACCGCCCTGGTGAAAATTTGTGCGACCAACAAGCGGCAATTTGATGTCACTTCTCCGCCGGTCCATTGCAGCTATGACCTCATCAGCTCCGCAAAAGGCTGAGATAGCCGGTTTTGTCGCTCGATTTCCATACAAAGATGTCAATGTACTCATTTTGTTCCGGTTGTTTCGAATTTTATCCGGGTGATTAAGTATGGTTGCGTTATCCAAACGTACAGCCGCATCTGTCTTGGCTCCCCATCCGATTATGATATCACCATTTTGGATACTCCGGGGCTTTGACTTTGTACCAGTTAATCCCAATGCGTCCGCTAAAGCCTGGCCGGTTACATCAGTTGCTCCACTAAACCAAATATATTTTGACATGTTATTTCTCCTTATTTTAATAGGTTAAAATCCCTTTCTACTCCACTCCTCCTATTTAGCTACCACCGTGTCTATACTGACAGGCGCTGTGACAACCGCTGTTATCTCGTCTTTTGCTGGGTTTGCAGTCATGGTGACAAAAGACTGACTATTAGGAAAGCTATAGCGTGCCTCAATATACTCTGCTATAGCCTGCAAGATATTATCGTTCGTCAAAGTAAATATAGATTTCTCTTTATTGCCTAATAGTTCCATGTTATTCCCCCCTTGTTATATTATGAAATTACTATTACCAACCCATGTGTGCTTCAATCCTTTCTCCCTTTCATTCAGCACATTCTGAGGTAATCTAACTACCTCTATAAATTTATCTATATAATCAGCATACTCTCTGTATGTCTGTAATGACCTGTATCTTGACTTTAGCTCATCGAAATAACTTTTTCTGAATTCTATTTCCCATTTATGTAATATATTTTGCATAGCTCCAGAGCTAGAAGTAGTATTAAATGCCTTTGTAATTTCTATATTCTTCCATTGATCAAAAGACATATCGAAGAAAGTCAAATCAGTGTGGGCATACCAATCATCGGTCTCTTGGTGTTCTTCGGTCATAATCAAAGAATGCTTAAAATTACCATCTTCTAAGGCTCTAAAATATGCGTGAGCTATAGCTTTTACTGTGCCTATGACTATTCTGGCCAGTTCTGGATGAGTTAACCACTCACCACTTAAAGTACGATACTCTAATCTATTATGATCAGTCTTGTGATCTCCAAAGCGACCAAATGACTTTCTACGCTTCATTCCATTCTTTTTACCATCAAGCTTCATCATTGGTACAGCTACATAATCGTCTAATATTCTTTGTAGACACGCGTACACTGCGTGTGAGTAATTACTACCAAATGAACTTATCTTTTGAGCTAAATTTGCTGGTGTCCCTAAATGTATGTGGCCTCCAACAGGCCAGTCCCTTCGACTGTTGTCAGGATCCGCACCCGATTCATGCCCAGAATGGTTACACCCACCGACCCATTCATACAGAGCTATTAACTTTGTATTAGGGTGATTTGTTAGTATGCCATGTATATTACTTACAAAATCTTCTACTAGTATCGCAGGCTTTGGCCTTAGTTCAGCCAATGGCCCGTCTGATCCGAGCTCGTCATTATGACTCAGATTATTTACTTTTGATGCATACATTATGTTACCATCCTTATTAAATAACATAAACTCAGGGTCACCGCCTACTACTGTGTCCTCAACTGTATCTGCTAACCATATATTCTCTTTACTCCCGCTACCGTTCTTACAGACATAGCTAAATATAGTAGAAGTTACAAAACCAACCCTTTCAAAATCGTCAGCACTCATAGATTCTTTAGCTTTTTTTAGATCTGAAGAGTAAGCTTGGAATATTTCGAGACTTTTACTTCTGTTTATTCGTCCATTTGTATCAGTATTAGGCCATACCTCTACAACTTTTTCATCAGCTAGCCCAAGATTTTCTCTAGCTTTTACTCCTAGTCTGATCAGACCGTTTTCATTCCTATCATTCTTTCTGTTGGAATCCATTCGGTCTGATATGACTAATATTAATGGAGCTTTCATACGTCATCCCTCCTAACTTTTTGTTTCTTTTGCTTTCTTAATGACTTCTTTTACCTCTTTAATCATTTCTTGTTCTCGGGTATTAAATACTTCTGCTATTTTATCCATGTTCACTGAAATGTCACTTCCAGACACTGCGTTAAACAGTCTGGCTCTTGCACTAAGATTTTGGCCCTTTCCATTGCTAATACTTGAAGTCACATCATAGAATTTTGCAAGTGCTAGAACCATAGACTTCAATCCAGCTATATGACTTTCTCTGCGTTTAGATTTCTCGTCGTCAGCTGAAGATGGGCCTTCTGATTTTTTCATAGCTGTTTCATATCCGGCCATGAACCCGTCCTTCCAGTTGATATTGAATGCTCTGTTGGCTACCATAACTATGCCAAGCTGTTCGGCTTTCTTCTCATTTTGAATATCTATAGCAGAAATAAGATCTTCCATGTTCCCATATCCCTTTTTATCTATAGGCATGTCAGTATATGCATTAGTAGCAGCTTCTATAATCTCTTTGGGATATTGCTTCATGTTAACTTCAGTTACTTTGATATCTTTTTCATCTATATCTATGACTTCATCATCTGATCCTTTATTCTCAGTATATGTTGTTTTGTCATCGATATCCACCGAAGAGTCACTATCTTTTTGCTCAATAGTATCCTTGTCTCCATCATCAGTGTCTGATTTTTTATTAGCTATTATCATTGCTGTTGTAGTAGATCCAGTGGTTGTATTCTTTACTGTTTTGACCTCGTCAGTATCTACAGATATAGCAGCAGACTCGTCATCTTGTATTTCAGTATCTCCAATTTTTACTACATACTTTTTCGTAATCTTATCAAATACTCTACGTGTTGGTTCTTCCTTTTTCTCATCGGGTTTATTATAAGAGTACGGCTTACCGTAATTTTTACCGGTGCTATATGTCGTAGCAGTTGTAGCTATCCATATTTTGCTACTTCGCTCTATTTTACTCCACTCACCTAGGTCATCAATGGTAGTATCTTCTGTAACCTGCTGAGTCAAATCAAATATCATAGCGGAATCATCTGGCAGACTTTTCTTTTCAACAAGCTTTTTATTGAGAAAGGTTGGTAGATCCGAACCACAAAGCTCAGGATAATATCTAGGCCATCTTACATATCTGAAATGTATTTTATTCCAGAACTTTTCTTCAGATATTATTAGTAATATACCGTATTCTTTCAGCAGCACAAATTCTACAGGGCGACTATCACGAAATATTGGTACTTGATATGGGTTATCAGCATTGAACAGGGAGATTGCAAACTGACCATCTAGTCTATTTACTATATTTTGTATCATATTCATAGTAAATGGCTCTTTGCCACAGTTCGTGTAATGATCAAATAGCCTGAATATTGCTTCACTGTCTACTTTTCCATCTCGTTTGCATCCAAGCTTTTTGAATATTTCATCTGGATTCCTAATCACTCCATTATGAATGCCTATTAAATTACCAATTTTGATAGGGTGATTATTTTCATTGTCTTCTTTATCACCGGCTGTAGCAGCTCGACAATGTCCCAGAAAAATTCTACTAGGGGCTTTATGTTCTCTCCACACTTTTAACAGGCTGCCGTACCATTCTTTCGATTCACCAAACATAGATAAGTAATCAGTGGCTCGTTGGCCTCTTTTTAATCCCATATATTTGCCATCATCGAACAATATGGCTGCTCCTGTGGCATCTTTGCCTCTTTCTTCGGTGGCTATCAGCAGTTCGGTTGTGAAGTATTGCATTACCCCTTGCCTTACGATTTCGTCCTTTTCGCTTAATTTGCCGAATGCCAGTGCAACTACTATTCCGCACATATTTATACCTCCTCCTCTTCAAAAAGTTTCGTTTGTAAATAATCCGACCTACCCGTTACCTTCTCCTTTACGACTTTACTTTTGTTATTTTTGATATTTACATCATTCGGAATTTCTTTTGATATCTTATCCCTAACCAAGCTCATAGCTTTTGATGAGCGCATGTCATGTGGTCTACGTATTGCTTCACCATCAATTGTAAACACATTTTCTTTAGATTTAGAAAACACAAATCTATAAGTGGCGGACTTCATTTTTGAGATTATGTCCTGCCCTTTAATTGACGAGTTTGTAATAAATACTTCCATACATATACCACTGGCTTTTTTAGAGTCAAATATTGGTAATACATCCCCTAATTCATAAAAGCTTATAGATACAATATCAGTTATTACTTTTACACGGTTGTGAGGATATTGAAAGAAACTTATATGGTGGGGATATGCTTTTGTCAACACACTATAAAAAGAATTTATATCCTCTAACATATACTTCAAGTTAGATGTACCGACTCCTGAAAATGTGTAGTTTATAAATCTATTACTTTGCAAGCGCTCAGATAATAGATCAGGGAAATTAGAAACATCAGAACTATTATGTACATCAGAAAGCCTATCTAATTCTGTATGTATGCCATTATCAAATATTAAAGGCAATGATCCATCTATATAAAATTTTTTTGTATTTGTCGAATGGATGACATAGTCTATTGTAGCATTCCATATACTAAATGGAATAATAACATTTATATTATCTAAAGAGTTGGATAAAATGCTATTTGCTTTTGCCAAATCCTTTTTAGCTATGTGATATATATCTTTGGCTGTAGACTTCTTAGCTTCAGTGGGTATAGGCTTTTTAGGCTCAGGCTTTGAATTAGTTATTTTACCTGTAGTTATTTTACCTGTAATTGTTTTATTCGGAAGTCTTTCTTCATCCCCCCTTCCTTCGTAACATGATAATCCTTCTACGTAACTGCGGACACCTCTATCACTTGTTGGTGATCTAGGCACAGGTCGACCAGATCCACTAGGTAAAATTGGTACCATTGTTGACTTAGATAATTCCCAAGAATTATGTGAATTATTACGGCTAATTATACCATCATATACAACGAATGGTTGTATAATGGCAATACATGGAGTACCTACTGACATATCGTCATATGTAGAAGTGGTGATACCGGCTATACAGTTATCTTCTGGATAAATTTCTTGTAAAAATTTTAGTTTCTCTACGTACATTTACTACCTCCATTAATATCCATTCATAATACAATTAGAACATACTCCTGCGTTACATTCAGACATCATGTCATATCCTGTATTGCATAGACTGCAATCATGTGCATTACTATTACCCCCAATTTCTCTCCGTTTTCCAGCAGACCATGGATGCTTATAGTCGTCATTGTCTAAATCGAATTCTAATATTTTGCCAGTTTCCAGGTCTATTCTTACCCCGCTCATAGAGATGTCTATACTTTTACTGGTATGTGCAGGGTTTAGCCACTTAGAGTGCTCTAGAGATTCATTTAGTATGAATTTACTAGATGCAAAAACCATACTTCTTACATTTTTGTATATATATAATATTGCATTGGGATATGATAGTGCATTACTGAATAGAGTCAAATACCTTGGCATATCAGTGTGTATAAAAGCACAAGCATATGATCCTGTCATCTCTCCGTGAGCAAGTTTTACTGCTTCAACTATTGTTTTGCCAGTAGAAATATGATAATCTATTAATCTAAATATTATTTCACTATCTACTTGCCCCAGTCTGTTTATACAATCTGAATATTTACTAAATAAACTATCATCATTACCCACCATGCCATTATGTACTCCAATAACTTTATTAGCTATTATCGGATGGTTGTTTTCATTTAAACGCTGAGTACCTTTAGTTTTTTGTCTTGTGTGCCCTATCATAGCTTTAAAGTTTTTAGCGCAGTTTATATTTTTTACGACGTCACTATATTCAGTAGTACGCACCAGCTTTGATCCTTTGAAAGCCTCTTTATATACAGAAACTTTTTCTTCTGTCAATACACATATACCCGAAGCATCTTTACCTCTTGATTCTGATGCTTTAAGCAAATTATAAGTGGCTTTACGAAATGAATGAGCTTTATCATAAGAATTTGGCCCATAGTTTATCAACCCAAATATTCCACACATAAAAGTATTTCTCCTATACAGACAACATGCATCCAGTAGAATCCGACCAGATCATTTCGCCTTCTCTCATTTTTGTATCTACAAATAATTCAATTTCCTCTTTACTGACTGTATCAGTAAGATCTTCGTCTTCTGATAAGCACTTTTGGACTTCTATTACCCATTCATCACAGCTTACGCAGTCATCAATTAGTTTTAGATCGATTATTTCACTCAACTTCACTTCTAATATATCTGTACTCTTTATTTCAACAGCTAGATCCTCTTCTATTTCTTTCCATGTTTTTCCATCCATTAAGTGTAAGGAAGCAGGACGTTCGGCTAACTTAATAAGAATATTGTATGCTGGGCCTATCTTCAGTAATATACTTTTCAATTGATTTACTAGATCAAGGCTTTCTTCTACAAAGTACTGCGTATTGTCCAACAAATGTCTAGTATCACTCATGCGACTACTATCGTTATAATCACCGCAGCCATTCAGGATTGTTTCTTTCATAGCCTTAGCCTTCTTCAACCAAGCCTCATCCCCAACTTTCAATAATCCGTATCTGCTTATTTCGACCGCCTTTATAACAATAGCATAATGTAAACAAGCCAAAGCTGCATAATAGGTGGGACACATAGTTGAATCCGCCTGCCTGAATTCAATATGAAATCTATCTATATCTCCACCACTAAACCTGGTTTTGTTATAATTGATAAATCCATATTTGTTGCCACCAGCATGTCTAGATACATCTTCAATAACACGCCTCATATCCTTTGTAACGGGCGATACATCAAGGATACCTACTCTAAATTTTTCCCAGCGAGTCATGTGTCTGGGGTCACCTAGGGCTATGGTCATCCATGTTAATGCATTCTGATATCTCCTGCATAACTGATGAAAATTTGCAAGAACTATTTGGGGCATAGGTTTTTCTAATTCATTGGCCCCATCACCCTCATAATAACTGGTTAATACGTGCATATGGGAACCAGTTCTTTCGTTTAAATATCCACCATATTTTTCTACTTTATCCAATATTCTTTTGGACATTGTATAGAATTCCCAGAAGTCTACACGCCGGCCAACGGTTATAATCTCTACGCCTTTGTCACCAAGTAGAGAACCATCTGTTGTTATACCGACAACACCAGATGGGCCTACCTTACCGTATGTTTTACTAGGCTGCAACTCCGTATTCAAATTTTGCCTAATGTGCTTTGGGTCCTTATTTATGTTATACTTTTTAGAACAACTACCACAGTTCTTATCGAAATGATTACATGTAAAACACGCACTAATAAAATCCACACAAGTACTACCTATGCATGAGAACTCATATTTATTGCATTTTTTACACTTGTCTGGCTTACATTTTCGGCTTTGTGCTATACATGTATCATAGCATTTTTCTTTTTGACAGACTGGTGTATTAGTACATTCTTTCCAGCAGCCATCGCCTATACGAGTACAAGGACATTGTATATTATCACCTTTACAGGATCCTTTTTGATCTGGTAAGTTGAATTCAAATTCAATTCCAACTTTCAACAGTTTCCGCATTGATTCTTTCCAATATCTAGCCTCTGCTGCACCTAGTGCTGGTTTAGACGGATGACTGTAGAACTGCCATTTCTCTCTGTTGTTCCTCATTACCTAGCAACCTCCAATTCAACTCTATATTTTCATTAAACCTTGCTTTTTTATGAGCGTAATTCAATATGTAGTCAAAATAATTTATTATTTGTGTCTGGTTATCTTTGAATCCTATCATCATAGACAGATCGTTTAGTATTGCATCTATGTGTGACATGGACTTATTCATTGTTTCTGAAACTACGCTGTCATGTACTACATTTTCATTCGGTAAATTAGGGTATAGTTGTCTAAGATCTTTGTAATCTCTAAACCATATCTTTTTCCTAAATCTATCAGAATGAGCACTTAATCTACTCAGTATATCTTTCATAACAACTATACTTATAGACAAAATGCCAGATGAAAGTATAGGGTGCCGTAATAAGTGGCCTCCTGGTACTCTATACTCTAATGTCATCATGTCATGCCTGAAATCTCCAGGTTTACCATAATGACTGAATCTCTTAGATCGTCGATAGAAATCCTCGTTACCTTCAGGTAATACAGCTGGTATTCCAACGTAGTAATCCAGGACACTTACTATATTTCCAAGTAAGGCGTGCATGTTTTGTAACATAAATTGTGGTAGTCCAAAATGTATGTGGTATCCAGCAGATGCATTATTACAATGGGAAGAAGCTTCCATTCTTATGTCTTGTTTTCTAAATAATACTCTGTTACTAATATGCTCATGTGCTCTGGCCATTAGTTTATACAATTCCTCTGATACACCTTTTTCCTTTAAACTTGGCCGTGGTCTTATCTCTGCCAGGCCACAATCACTCCCAACTTCTCCATAATGAGGAAAAAAGTGGCTTGCTGATACATTGAATCCGGTAGTCTTATTCACCAGAAAAAATTCCGGGTCACACCCTATAAGTATATCATCGGCTGGTTTTATACTTGATATTAGATTTAGATCCAATAAATCATGTGTGTCTGTATTTACATATACGCTTTCATTGTCTTCAAAGGCGTCAATTTCATAAGCTGTTGATACTTGTAGTGCTATTGGTTCTCCATCTTTGCCGTTTAGGCATAAAAAAAGTCCGGGCTCTAACCCGAACTCTTCTCTCAATTTTAGGGGTATTCGTATCAACCTATTTTCAATAGACCCCAACGGAGATGTATCTTTCCCCATAGATGGAGATACTTTTATCTTGAACCTCATATGTTTCCTCCGCTAATATTGGATATCGTCCTCCTCAAGCCCACGGGCCTCCCTAGCACCTTTGTATAATCTGAGCAATCTTTCCACTTTAGATGCTGATGTTTTTTTTGCTACGTTTTTCTTCCATGCTCCTAGATTCATTTTCTTTAATTCTTCTCTCTTCTTTTTATAATACACCAATTTCTTTGCGTCTTCCTTTTTCAGCAGAAACATTATCAAACCCTTGCCGTTACCGTTACTAGAACCATTCTCCCATGGCTTGAGTCCATAAGGGATGCCTCTTATTAGAAAGGACTCTTTTTTTTCAGAAATCGATGCCATTTCACGTTTGCTTACGTGTGTTACGAATTTGCATATATACCTCGCTGCTATTTGTTTGACTATTGGACCATAACCAGCGGCTGTATTTAACTTATGCCAGTGATTGTCCTTACATACATTGGTGCGTGGATACACTATGGACTTAGCTGTTTTTTTGATACAGTCAACGGCAGCAACATAAGTTCTTCCGCTATGGTGGGTGGTCACATAAAATTCTACTAAGCATGGATATGTATGTGGATAATAGCTCAAATATCTACCTAGCTCTTCTGGATTACGAACCCGTATATCGGTTTTATCCTGCATATAGCTTATAGCTTGTTGCTCGTAGGCAGGTGGATCACTTACAATTATCACAGCTTACTCTCCTATCCGTCTATTATCTTCATGCCTAGTAGTCGATAAGTCATCGCTCTGTGCATGAATTGATTTTTTAATATACCAATATTTTCATCTACATAATCATATATTATCGCGTCTTTTTTTCCCTCGCACGCTCTTTGTATCCTACCAACTGCCTGTTCTACTCTTGTCTTCTCCCTAAATGGTAAGGCTATGAATCCTCTATTTAGTTTTGGTACATCAAATCCCTCACCTAATAGTTCAAATGTAGTAATTAGAACTGTGGCTTCACCTCTTTCTATTTTTTCAACTTGTTCGTTATTGTGTTTACGACTGTAGTCGCCGGTAGCTATTACTGCTTTATCCCAATAAGGGAGTAAAGTTTCTAGTATCATTTCGCAATATTGTTTTCTTGTATTTATTACTATGCAGTAATTTCCTTTAGTAGCTTCCCTATGTATATCTTGTACTATCATTGAGAGCCGAAGTTCGTTTGTTAATAACAACTCTGTAATGATATAAGGGAAATCATTTCCTTCCCATTTTTCTGATGGTACTATTCTTTTTACTACTATAGGAGTTATTATACTTCCTAATTTCTTTACTTCTTCTCGTGCTACTTTAGCATTAGGCAGTCCTATAGTCGCAAACATAACATTTTCTAACTTGTCACGCCTATATGGTGTGGCAGTGAGGCCATATAGGTAGTAACTTGAGAAATAACTAATTACTTCTAGGAATGTTGAGGCTGGTACATGGTGAGCTTCGTCTATTATTACAATACCAAATTTCTTACCAATTGCTAAAAGTTCGTCTTTTCTTCGTACCAGTGTAGGTATCATTCCTATAGTGATCCTATCTCCCAATTTCATCTTCCCGCCGCCGATAAATCCTATCTCATCCCTTGTTATATCTGAAAAAGCAGGTGGGTGATCATCTGTACCTATAATTCTTTCGATAACTTGGTTCGATAGCCTATTCGTATGAGTAAGCCATAGCATTGATTGTCGAACTGAGGCAAACAGATCGAGACCCATAATTGTTTTCCCAGACCCTGCTGGTGCTACTAGCATACCATTTGGATGACTTAACAAATTGAATTTAGCTCCACGCTGGTATGGTCTTAGCTTTATATTGGATGAAATAGATATTGGCGGGGTAAGTATCCTATTATCCTTTATAGAAATATTTAGCCCTTGCCCTATAATAGAGTCTTCTATTATTTGTAAAAATCCTCTTGGTAGAACTATTCCATTTGGTAACCTCCTGTATAATTTTATATATTGTCTTATACTATTAGTATATCTACCATATTTCATAGCTTCTTCGAACTTTGGATTATTAAATGTCAGCTGTTCTATAAACCAATCGGTTACATCCTTTGGTGCGTCTAAAAGTTTAAGTGAACTGTCTATTATCAACTTCATATTATTTTGCTAGATAAGCATCTATTTGCTTCCCCCACTCTTCATCATTATCATTATAAAAGAATGCGGTAGTTACTTTCTTTCTCCTTTTTATTATCTTACTTTTTTTATGGTTTGTTGTAGCATAAAGTCCCGCTAATTTTAAAGAATTTCCAAATTTTTTACGCATTTTCCCGACTGTTTTCTTCACTTTTTTACGATCTTTTTTATCTTTTATGAGCTTGAGAGGATCATGCACCCTAATACTATATTCATCTCTTCCTACCATAAAGGTCTCTATACCAGAGTACGATGCATATATCTGCATTCGTGTTTTGGGAGCAAGCTTAGCTCCACATTGTCCTATAAATGATTCATAACAAGCAATTTGGACTGATATATTTTGACATGGCCCACTACATCGCGGGCATGGGATTATACTATTGCAAAACGTTCCACAGAAGCCAGCATAAGTAAATAAATCCTTAAACTTCTTTTGATTAGTGAACCTAAGACCAATCATATACTGCATTTTTTTCCAGAAATCTTCTTTGTCTTTAGCATACTGAGCTAAGCAGAATTTAGGATCAATAGGTGGTCTACACATTGTGCATTTCACACATATATTCTCTGTGAATGCTTTTTTATAAAAATTCTGTCTTTCTTGGTGCCAATTATCCATGATTATCCTTTATTGAACGATTCTTTTACGTTTTTGCCGTCTGGCAATTTCCAGAACGTCCAACCACTCCTTCTTACCCCGCTTACGCCTTCAGCTGCTGCCGATAAACTTTCATATCTGGTAATACCAACATAGAAACCGCCGTCTTTGATATGCATAAAGTAATTTAATCCCTTAGTTGTGCCAGTTAGTACGGTACCTTCTGGAATTTCTACTCTATTTTCTTTTTTCTTTTTCTCAATAACAGCCCCAATGATTTTGTTTTTATCTGTATCTGCCTTATTTGCCAGATCTTTTACCATAGTGAACAAATTATCCAGAGAGCTGGTTAGAAAAGATACTCTTTGATCCAGACTCACTATCTTTTCTTCAGCAGTCTGAGGCTGTCTTTCTTCAACTTGAACCTCTTCAACATCAGCATCATCTCCCAGAGCCACACATCTTACTTCCTCTTTAGCTACATCTTTAGTTATCATTACCCAGTCTCCTCATTTATTTCTTTAACTATATCCATCACTTTCCTACTGCGTTCCTCCATAAGTACTGTAATATAACTTATGTCAGGAAATAATAATGCTGGCAAGTCTTCTTTTTCAGATACTATCTTCTCCAACCTCTCATGGGCTTCCGCTTCTGTGTCCGCGTCAACCTGTAATTCGTATATACCCATGGTTTTATATATTTTAGCGTGCCATTTTGGCATTTGTTTTCTCCTACTACATTTTTATTTTATTCTTTTCACTTGGTGACAGGCTGTTTATTGCATGTTGAGCTTCCTTTATCTTGCGGGAGCTTTCTCTCTTTTCGCACATCTTTTTTTCCGATAGCCAGTACTTACATTTCTTTGGTATGTTGTCGTTTTCGAGTCTATAAGGAGGCAAGCCCTCTGTGGAGCTCGAACAAGTAGTGCCGCTGCCTTTTCCAAGCTTGGTCAGTTTCAGACAGTACGGTACATCATATCC
>LAZR01001872.1_pt1 | contig 12772 bp, 15 predicted proteins | sample 329461 | NCBI WGS metagenome assembly LAZR01 (sample SAMN03002196, study PRJNA259156) | marine sediment metagenome | biome: sea floor; feature: Hydrothermal impacted sediments; material: marine sediment; isolation source: Loki non-amplified sample from Loki's castle hydrothermal vent sediment ...
ATATGCCCTGATTGCTCGCCACCCAAATTAGCATTTTCTTCAATCATCCTGTCCAATACATACTTGTCACCTACATCAGTTACCAATACATCTATTCCCATCTTTTGCATCGCATGATGAAACCCGAGGTTTGTCATAACAGTAGTGACTACATTGTCAGCTTTTAAAAGACTTTTATCGTGATAGTTTTTTGCGCAGATAGCGATAATAAAATCCCCATCAACCAAAAACCCGTTTTCATCAACCGCTATCGCTCTGTCTGCATCTCCGTCAAACGCGATACCCACATCAAAACCACCGTTCTTTATATTTTTCTGCAGTGCCTGAGGATACGTACTCCCGCACTCATGGTTGATATTATCTGCCGTCGGACTACAGGCATGAGCGCTTACTTCTACGCCGAGCTCTGAAAAAAGCCGGGGTCCAACTAAAGACGCAGCACCGTTTGCACAATCAAACATCACTTTTAGACCATCAAGCGGTATCGAGACAGCCTCTTTCAGGTGCTCAATATATAGATCGTTACCACCTGCTTGCGTTGTCTTTCCATTTGTCCGTCTTCCCAGTTTCTCAAACGAGGCAAGATTGTCTTCAATTAACCGCTCTTTATCTTCAGATAGTTTTACACCATTTGAGTTGAAAAACTTTATTCCGTTGTATTCGCTGGGATTATGGGACGCAGAAATTACAATGCCTAAAACAGCGCCCAGCTTTCCGGTAATATAAGCTATGGCCGGGGTAGGTATCACGCCCAGCTTGATAACTTCTATACCCTGCCTGACAAAGCCTTCGGTCAGTGCGTTTTCCAGCATTTCACCGGAACCTCTAGTGTCTCGACCGATAACTACTTTGTCACTCTCCTCGCAGAGCAAAGAACCTGCTACATTTCCTAATTTTGTTGCTAAATCAGCGGTAAGATCCTGGCCGGTAATGCCCCTGATTCCGTCAGTACCGAACAAACGCAGTTTTATCTTCTCCTTTTGTCAAAGATAAAGATTATGATATCAATAAAACGTATGGCTTTCTATACCCGGCTTGAGCTTGTCAGATCGCAATTTTATGTTAATTAAGACATCTGGCCTTCGGTTGCATTATTTTTTCAATAATCAATATACTTTTTTATGACGTATTTTGACGAATTTAGCGCCATCAAAGCATAATAGTCAGGCTTGAATGTTAGCCACTTTTTGTTTAATCTGCATCCCCTTTTGATAGACACCGTTATATAATCGCTATATTTTTTTCTAATCCCTAACACCTCGTCATCTAGCGCCGTTAAGCCTCCCGCACCGATATCTTGCACTCCGACTCCTACAACACCTATTCTTTCACCGTCTTTTGCGCGAGTTTCGATTAGTTCAGCTTTAAGCTTAAAAACATCAGTCGCATTTCCCAAGAGCCGTTTATATTTTGACGTATCATGGCCTAATAAAATGGATTCACCAACACGTAATTGGTTTATTTTCTTTGGAATATTATTTTTAAAAGCCTGAGGTAAAACGCTCGAATTTCCGCCACTTACGATTGCTCCCTCAGGTAGGTCTAATTTATTTACAATATCTCTAAATAATTCAAGTTGATCTTTGGGATCGCAGCCATTCATACAATCCGTACAAGTCGCAACCCCAGCAAACTTAATAAGCTTTGATTTCCTTACCCATGCGATGACTTCTCTGAGCTCATCTTCTAAAAATCCTTCACGCTTAAATCCTGTCTCAATTAGCAAGATTATCGACGCCGGTTTTGATTTATGCATTTTTTCGATACTTACAATATCTTCTGTGTTAGAAACAAGGTAGTAGTCTACTAGGTTTTCGACATCGCTCGATTTAGCGTTCGGCGGCAGTCTTAAGAGCATTCTTTTTACGGGTAAATCTTTGTACGCTTTTAGGTTAGAAATACGTGAGTCTAATAAAAGAGTTGCCCCTCCTTCAACCATCGCTCGAGCTATTTTTTTATCTCCCGCTATAGCCTTGGTTACCGCTACCAACTCTATGCCACCAAGCAGTCGGATTATATTACTTGTATTCTTCTTAATTTTCCGCAAATCAATGCTTAGAACAGGCATATTCACCCTAAAATATCAATATTTAAGTATATACTAAAGTTTTTTTCTGAGCTGTCGATAAACATAGTAAGGATATGGGAGAAATAATGGAAGATATCTCAAGTTCAGCCAATAAACCGTCAAGTGCGGATAAAGTGGAAGTCTTGATCTTTACGACAAAGTTTAAGATACAAGGATACATTCACTTACTTTTCAAAGATTCATATCGCGGGCGCTTGTCAGACCATCTTAATTCTGACCGCATGCCGTCTTTCTTTCCCGTAACCGAAGCCAGCATTTATGATTTTGACGGTCAAGAAATATTGAAAAATGAGACCATAATGGTTAACCGTGCTCATATTGAAGCGGTCATTGAGATGGACGAAGAATAAACTTTCACAGCTACTTTTTTACCGGCTGCTTATCGTTGAACTGACCGATATTCCTCAACCTCTTAGATCTTTTCTGCGTTAGTCTCTTTGGATCTTGCTTGGTCATGCTATCAAGATGCTTTTTTAATGATCTTCTTAACCTAAAATAAAGCGCGTCCGGGTCTTGATGTGCTCCGCCCAGGGGTTCGCTAATAATCTCATCCGCAATACCAAATCCCTTTAGGTCTTCGGGCGTAAGTTTTAGGGCTTCTGCAGCCTGGACGGCTTTTGTCTCGTCATGCCATAATATCGACGCACAAGCCTCAGGCGTTGCAACCGAATAATATGAGTTTTCTAGCATTATCAGCATGTCTCCGGTTGAAAGAGCTAAAGCGCCGCCACTGCCTCCTTCTCCGATATTTACTGCAATTACCGGAGTCTCTAATTGACTAAGTGCCATTATGTTGTCAGCGATAGCTTGAGCCTGGCCTCTTTCTTCCGCGCCTACCCCCGGATATGCTCCCGGAGTATCAATAAATGATATTACCGGAAGCTTAAACTTCTCTGCCATTCTAAAAAACCTGAGTGCTTTTCGATATCCTTCCGGATGAGGCATTCCAAAATTCCTGTGAACGTTAGTTTTTGCGTTCTTTCCTTTTTGGTGGCCTACGACTATCACTCTATGCTTATCTAAGTGAGCGAGTCCTCCAACAACGGCGGGGTCATCTTTAAAAACACGGTCACCATGAAGCTCAGTAAAGTCGTTAAACATATTGTTAACATAATCGTAAGTTCGCGGCCTCAGGGGATGCCTTGCCATCTGGACTTTTTGCCAAGGAGTGAGATCTGTGTAAACAAGCTTTCTGAGCTTATAAAGCTGCTTTTCCAGATAATTTATTTCGGCTACAACATCAGCCTGTTTGGCGCCGTGCAGACCCTTAAGCTCTCTCAGCTTCTTTTCTAACTCTATCAGCGGTTTTTCGAAATCCATTGTGTAAGATGCCATAACTATTTCCTTTGCAAAAATCCGACCAATTTAGTTAAAGTCTCTTTTTGATCGCTTCTTGACACGATCATATCGACCATTCCGTTTTCTTTTAAAAACTCCGCTGTTTGAAAACCGTCCGGAAGCCTTTCTTTAATAGTCTTCTCTATAACCCTGGGACCCGCAAAGCCTATCAAAGCTCCCTGCTCAGCTATAACAATGTCGGCCAAACTAGCAAAGCTTGCCGTTACCCCTCCAAGAGTTGGATTCGTCAGTAGTGATATAAACGGCACCTTCGCATTACTTAGCTTGCCAATCGCCTGAGAAGTCTTGGCCATCTGCATCAGCGAAAACATTCCCTCTTGCATTCTCGCGCCACCTGACGCACATACCACCACAAGAGGATGTTTTTTTCTTTGGGCGGTCTCAGCCAGCTTAGTCACCTTTTCTCCGACAACCGAACCCATGCTTCCTCCGATAAACCTGAAATCCATTACGCCTATCACCACAGACTTATCGTTTATTTTTGCAGTCCCTCCAATAATAGCCTCTTTCAGATTACTTTTTTTATTGCTGCCGTTAAGGCTTTGTTTGTATGATTTTTCAGCAGTGAATTTAAGTGGGTCTTTTGACGTAAGATGCGCGTCTTGTTCTTTAAATGAACGTTCATCAGTTAATAACTGAATGCGCCTTTCAGAAGTCAACGCATGATGGTAATCACACTTTGGACATACCATAAAATTACTTACTAACTCTTTGTCAAAGATTATGTTTTTGCAGCCAACACACTTTGCCCAAATACCATCGGGTATCTGTTTTTTATTGTTGATTTCTTTAATTGGATTTTTTTCAAAAAATTTAGAAATTGGCATTTTCTTAAGAGGTCAGTTTTCTAATCAGCGAATCGACATTTTTGAGTGCTTCTTTTTCACTTTTTGCTTTTTCATACGCTTTTATAATAGCAGAGCCCACAATTACTCCATCGGCTATTTCGTTTATTTGCTTTACTTGCTCCTTTTTAGAGACGCCAAAACCTACCGCTAACGGATTCTTTGCGACTCCTTTCACTCTTTTCAGAAAAGAGCTAAGACTTCTTGGAAGCGCGTTTAAAGCGCCCGTTACCCCTGTTACAGACACGCAGTATATGAAAGAAGTCGTTGCTTTGTCAATCTTTCTTATCCTTTCATCCGAACTAGTCGGCGCCGCTAAAAAAACGGTCTCAATATGGTCTTTTGATAACCTTACCCATTCACCTGACTCGTCCACGGGCAGATCCGGAATTATTACACCGGCAACGCCTGCCTTAGCTGCCTTGCGTGCAAAGTTCTTTAGACCGTTTGCATAAAGAAGATTGTAATAAGTCATTATTATGGTCGGAGGAAGATCTCCTTTTATCTCTCCTAGGGCTTTAAATACTTGCTCTATCCTAAGGCCCGCATCTAAAGCGACAGTAGAAGCTTTCTGAATAGTCGGACCATCTGCAAGAGGATCAGAAAAAGGTATTCCTACTTCTATTATGTCTGAACCGCTTTTGGATAGCTGCTTAAAAACTTTTTTTGACTTTGAAATCGTTGGATATCCCGCCGGAAAATAAGGAATAAAAACATTTTTATTGTTTTGTTTGGCTTTATCAAATACTGTCTTTAACATCATAGCTCGTTTATTATGTGCAGATCCTTATCTCCTCTGCCGCTAAGATTTATGATTGTTACATCATTCTTTTTCAACGCAAGTTTCTCTAAATATGCCAAGGCGTGACTGCTTTCAAGAGCCGGCAATATCCCTTCTTTCTCTGCCAGCAATTTAAAAGCCTTTACAGCCTGGACATCAGTGACTGCGTCGTATTTTACAAGATCGTGATCTTTGTAATAGCTGTGTTCCGGCCCTACACCCGGATAATCAAGACCTGCCGATATCGAATGAGCTTCTTTTACCTGACCGTCCCTGTCCTGCAACAAATAGCTCATAGCTCCGTGCAATACTCCGGGTTTTCCGGCAGCAAGCGGTGCTCCGTGATGACCGGTACTTATCCCTTCTCCTGCCGCTTCTATTCCATACAATTTTGTCTTAGTTCCGATAAACGGATAAAAAATTCCGATTGCATTAGAACCCCCTCCAACGCAGGCGATGATGTTCTTTGGTTTAAGCCCCAGCTTTGTAATCTGCTTCTTCGTTTCATTTCCGATGACGAGCTGAAAATCTCGTACGATCATCGGATAAGGATGGGGGCCGGCAACTGAGCCTATCATGTAGTAAGTCGTCTTAACGTTTGTGACCCAATCCCTTATGGCCTCGTTCATCGCATCTTTGAGTGTTTTACTTCCGCTTGTCACCGGAATTACTTCGGCACCTAGCAAACGCATCCTGTCTACGTTTGGAGCCTGGCGGACAACGTCTTCTTCGCCCATGTAAACATGGCATTCAAGCCCCAGCAAAGCGGCAACTGTTGCAGTTGCGACACCGTGCTGGCCTGCACCGGTCTCTGCAATAATGCGTTTCTTCTTCATTTTACTGGCAAGCAGACCTTGTCCGATGCAGTTATTGATCTTGTGAGCTCCTGTGTGAGCAAGGTCTTCCCTTTTAAGAAATATCTTGCTGCCATAATGCTCGGATAATCTTTCGGCAAAATATAGAGGAGTAGGTCTTCCGACATAGGTACTTAAGAGCTCGCTTAGCTCTTTCTTGAAAGTATTGTCTTTTTTGCTGGCACTATAGGTCTTTTTAAGCTCATCGAGAGCTTGCATAAGAGTCTCGGGAACAAATTGTCCGCCATAGATCCCGAAGTGCCCTTTTGAATCAGGAAGTCTCATAATATGTTCAAAGCTTAATTATATAAAAGAATAAAGCCCTTGAATAGACTACAACTACGATCAACGGATGCAATACGATGAACCGCCGCATTTCATAGAACCGTTAAATACCGGATTTTATGTGGCGATCTGGGAGGAACTATAATATCTAAGCCTCTATTGTCGACGTCTTAAGCTCCCGTCATTGACTAAACACATTTTTCAATCGCAGCGACAAATGCCGTGAGCTTATTGTGGTCTTTCTTTCCAGGCTCGCTTTCTGTTCCGCTGCAGACATCGACAGCATAAGGCTGTACTTCTTTTATCGCACTACACACATTTTCGGTCGTCAGCCCACCTGACAAGAAAACCGGTTTATTGAAGTGTTTTTTAGCAAGAAGCGAAAGATCAAACATCTTTCCTGTGCCGCCGTATAAGTCGCCGTTGTACGAATCAAGGAGATATGCAAACACGTCGTAATCATTTACGCCCTCAAGACTTTCTTCGCCCTTTACCCTGAAAGCTTTGATGACCGGAGAGGGCACCTTGGAAGCAAACTCGGGGCTCTCTTCCCCGTGCAACTGAACTAATGATAAATCACAGACTTTAAGCACTTCTTCGATTTCAGTCAAAGATTGATTTACAAATACTCCAACAGCCTTGGTGCTTTCAGGCAGCATCTTTATTATTGAAGATGCCTGCTCAGCTGTCACATAACGGGGACTTTTCGAATAAAAAATAAACCCGGTATAATCCGCGCCAAGCTCTGCCGCCTTAAGCGCGTCTTCAGCATTAGTCAAACCGCAGATCTTTGTTTTCATTTGATCAAGCTTTCAATCTTCTTTCTAAGATTTGTTGATCTAACAATAGATTCGCCAACCAATATAGCATCAACACCCAGGCTTTTAAGCCATCTCACGTCTTCTTTGCTCTTGATGCCGCTCTCACTAACAATTATCTTTCCACTGCCAACTGAAGAAATCAACCGCTGCGTTACCTTTATATCCGTTTCAAATGTCTTCAAGTCACGATTATTGATACCTATCACCTTAGCCTTAGTTCCTAAAGTTTTTTCTATATCTTCCTCGTTGTGGGCTTCAACCAAAGGCTCGATATTTAGTGACATGCTAATATCGACCAACTGCTTTAGAACCTCTTTCTCCAAAATTGTAGCTATCAACAATACGGCATCCGCTCCCAAGTATTTGGATTCGTATATTTGATATTCTTCAAATATAAAATCTTTTCTTAGAACAGGAATCCTCGTTGCTTCTTTTACGCTCTTTATAAATGAGGGCTCTCCCTTGAAGTAATCCTCTTCCGTAAGCACCGAGATTGCCGATGCTCCGCCTTCTTCATAAGAGACTGCAGTCATAGAGATATCTAAGTCAGGGGCGATATCGCCCAAGGACGGTGAGGCTTTCTTGATCTCAGCTATTACACTTATGTCTTGCCCAAGTAATGCTTGTCTGAAATTTCTTGCGGCCGCCACCAATCTACAGCGTTTTTTTAGAACATCGAGGGATATCTGAGCTTTCTGGCTTTCAAGCCTCTTTTTTTTGGCTTCTAATATTTCTTTAAGCATTCGAATGCTTTACCAGCTCGTCCAGCTTTTCAAGAGCTTTACCGCTATTTATAATATCTCTAGCCATCTCGACTCCTTCTTCAATCGAGCTCACTTTTTGGCTTACCTTTAAGGCACATGCGCTATTTAAAATAACAATATCGGTCTTCGGCCCTTCGGAGCCGCTCAAAATATCTTTTGTAATTCGCGAGTTTTCTTCGACGCTCTCGCTTGTTAGTTCATCCAATGAGCTCGTTTTAAAGCCAAATCCCTCCGGCGTGATCTCGTAATCTTCAACAGTTCCATCCGCTTTCAACTCACTTATCATCGTTCTTCCCGTAGTCGCAACCTCATCAAGCCCCTCGCCATGAACGACCATAGCCGCTTTTGAACCCAGTTTTTTCAAGACCCTTGAAAGACTTGTGCACAGCTTTGGATCATAAACGCCCAATAATTGATAGCCGGCACCTGCAGGATTTGTAAGAGGCCCTAAGATGTTAAACACGGTCCTTATTGCGATTTCTTTTCTCGGACCAATCGCATATTTCATCGCCTTATGGAAGCCCGGTGCAAACATAAAGCCGATACCGATATCTTCTATACACTTTTCTACCTGTTCCGGAGTCTGGTCTATCTTTACGCCTAAAGCCTCGAGCACATCGGCGCTACCGCAACAACTTGATACGCTGCGATTGCCGTGCTTCGCCACGCCGACACCGCCTGCCGCTAGGACAAATGCAACAGTCGTAGATATATTGAATGTCGACGATTTATCGCCACCGGTGCCACAAGTGTCTAGTAATGGCTCGACTTTTGGCTTTATTGCGCTTGCTTTGTCTCTCATAATAGAAGCAAAAGCGCTTATCTCATCTATCGTCTCCCCTTTTAGTCTCAAAGCCGTCAAGAAAGAGCCGATCTGAGCATCAGTAGCTTTGCCTTCCATTATCTGAGTCATTGCGCTTTCTGCATCACCAGTCGACAAGTCATTGCCCTCGACAACATTATTGATTGCTTCAGTAATCATGCAAGCTCCTTCTTAGCAACAAAATTTTTCAATATCTTTTTGCCCTCTATGGTCAATATGGATTCGGGGTGAAACTGAATTCCTTCGACCGGCAACTTCTTGTGCCTTACAGCCATGATCATATCGTCGTCCGTCCAAGCGCTTACTTCTAGCTCCTCCGGCAGCGCGTCTTTCTTTGCCGTTAAAGAATGATATCTGGTAGCAGTAAACGGGTTTTCAATTTCTTCAAATATTGTTTTGCCGTCATGGTTGATTTGCGATGTCTTTCCGTGGACAGGCTCAGGTGCTCGCTCTATTGTTCCCCCGTATGCCTGCACAATAGCTTGATGGCCCAAGCATACACCAAGGATGGGAATATCGTCTGAAAGATTTTTTATGATATCAATACTTATGCCAGCCTGCTCCGGTGTGCCGGGACCAGGCGAAATCACAATAGAGGACGGCTTAAGATCCTTAACCTGCTCAACAGTTATTTTATCGTTACGGTATACATCAAGCTCCTGACCCAATTCCCCAAGATATTGAACCAGGTTGTAAGTAAACGAATCATAATTGTCTATCATTAAGATCATTTATAACCCCTTAAAAAAAATCTCAGCAAACAGCTTTGCTCTCTGCTGATATTATTATAGACGCCTTGAATGTCTCTTTAAAGCCTTATTTTTCTAAGCTGAAGACTGAGCGCTGTCAGCTGATGGATAGTTCGAGCTTTACTTGACGAAGAAATATGTCGACAATTGTTATATGGAACATTGTTCAAATCATCCTAAGGCTGACGCGTTATATAAATGCGGCCAGTGTGGTCTTTATTTTTGTACGCAGTGTCTTGAAGCTGAAAAAACACTTTGCAAAAAGTGCGCTAAGATGCTTTCCGAAGATTCTGAAAATAAGATAAGTATGCCGGTGATCATTTTTATTTCGGTTAGCTTTTTGCTAATTCTAACTATCGTAGCTGTAGCGTTTTTACCATCCAAAAACAGAGTAAGCGACACAAAGCTCACTTCAAGCCAGACAAATTCCGCATCCTCAAATAACCAAATCAAAAAAACTGACCATTTCTCTGTTAAGGCCGCAAATAACGAGTTGGCCATAAAAGAGAAAAGCGAGGAATACTATCAAGCTATGCCCTCTCTCACCGGTCTGCCTTCGGGCGAATCGTTAGAGCTCGATAAGATCAAGCTGCACATTTTAAAAGATAAAAAGGAGTACGTTAAAGAAACCGGGAAACCAAGCTGGTCAGAGGGTTTTTCGGATTATAAAAAAAAGGAGATATTTATAGTCGATAGCGACGGATTGCTAATATCCATACTGCCCCATGAGATTAGCCATCTGTTTTTTGATACTCACATAGGATACGAAAACAACGATTTCAATTGGCTCGATGAGGGCCTAGCTACATTGGTCCAGGTTGGCTACGACGATGAACAAGCCCGCTCATTCTCTGAAGCTATGGACTCGATTAGAAACGGTGCCCATATCCCCATAGAGCAGATGAGCGGTTTCACACTGTCTCAATCTACTCCGACAACAACAATAAATATCTATTACGCCCAGTCTTTATCGGTCGTTGATTATTTAAAACAAGATTATCGGAAATGGCGATCTTTGTTAAAGAAATTAAAGTCAGGCTTGAAATTCAAGGTAGCCCTCAAGGCTTCCTATGATGAATCCTTGTCCTCGCTGGAGAGCAAATGGCTGGAATCAATTAAGCAAAGAAATCAGGTTTGGGAAAAAGAGTAAAGAGTTTTTGCCTACTTAGCGACGGTAACCTTTTCTTTAGCTATCTTTGCGAGTTCTGCAAATCCACTCGGATCGTTTACCGCCATATCAGCTAATGCTTTTCGATTAATATCGATGTTTGCTTCTTTGAGTCCATTGACGAATTGATTATATGAAATATCGTTTTTCCGAGCAGCAGCATTTATTCTTATGATCCATAAACGCCTAAAGGTTCTTTTCTTAACTCTTCTGTCCCTGTAAGCATAGTTGAGCGATTTCGTAACCTGTTCTTTAGCCGCCTTAAACGTACGGCTCCTTGCGCCATAATAACCCTTGGCGCTCTTCATTATTTTTTTATGCTTTTTATTCTGTCCCGTTGATTTTACTCTTGGCATCTTTTCCTAAGTTATAAGCTTTTTTATAGATTTAGCGTCGGCGCTACTTGCAAGCCCCTTCTTCCTTAGATTTCTTTTTCTCTTTTGGCTCTTTTTCTCAAGCAAGTGCGACGAACCCATTTTTTTGTGTCTGATCTTACCGTTTTTTGTTATCTTAAAGCGCTTTGCTGCGCCTTTATGCGTCTTCTTTTTTGGCATCTTCTTTCCTTAAGTCTTTTGACTTATCTTCCTGACTGTCTTTAGGCTTACTTTTTTCTTTTTTATCTTCTGGCTTCAGAGCCTCTTCATTGTTTTTTGTTTTAACTTCTTCCTTACTCTTCTTTTTCTCTTCCTCTTTCTTGTTATCCTTTGACTCTTTTTCTTCTTTACTTTCCTTAGGCTTATCTACTTCCTTATTATCTTTCTTAGTTTCTTTCTTGCTCTCTTTTCGCTTTTCCTCTTCTTCTTCTTCTTTTGAATTCGGCTTGATTGTTGAGCCTAGCACCATGATCATATTTCGCCCATCTCGCTTCGGTGGTGAATCTATTACCGAATGTTCGGCGACATCCTCGCTGAGCCTATCAAGTATCTTTCTTCCAAGCTCCGGATGAGTCATTTCCCTACCCCTAAACATAATGGTCACTTTGACTTTAGCGCCGGCTTTCAAAAATCTTTCAACGTGTCGCTTTTTCGTCTCGTAATCACCTTGGCCGATCTTAGGCCTAAACTTGATCTCTTTTACTTCAATATTGTGTTGTTTTTTTCTTGCTTTCTTAATTTTTTGCTCATGCTCGTAACGATATTTTCCGTAATCTGTGATTCTTGCAACCGGAGGCTTTGCTTTCGGCGCTACCTCAACAAGATCGAGCCCTTCTTCTTTTGCTAGCTCATATGCTTCCTTGGTGTTCATTATTCCTAATGCTTCACCATCTGATGCCACTACTCTAACTTCTGGTGCAATAATAGATTGGTTTATTCTTGCAATCTCTTTTTTTCTAAATCTTCCTCTTGGTTTGTACGTCAAATTCCTCCAAATAAAAAAAGGCAGCTTTTGCCACCTGCTAGCTCGAGTCTCTTACACTTTATTATCTTTAACCCTTTTCAATTTTACTTTCGAGGGTGAGAAGCAGGTAACTTCTTCTTTAAAGGCATTATAGCTAGCCTTCGATCTTTTGTCCAGTCTAGCAATGTCTAATTTTTCCACACTAAACATTTATCTTTAACTCTTCACTCTTCTCTTTTTCTTTTATAAGCAATATTTTTGTAAAATCTTCTATCTTTACGCCGTGATATTCATCGCCTTTGCGAGTCCTTACAGATATTGTTCCCGAGCCTTCTTCTTTATCACCTACGACTAGCATGAACGGTATTTTTTGCAGCTGAGCATCGCGCACTTTCTTCCCTGTCTTCTCAGTCCGTACATCGATCTTTGTCCTGATATTTTTTGCCTTTAACATATCCATTACTTTTTTAGCGTATTTGTCATGCCTAGAAGCTATTGGCAATACGATGGTCTGTACCGGTGCAAGCCAAACGGGAAAAGCCCCGGCATAATGCTCGATGAGTATTCCGATAAACCGCTCAAAAGACCCTAGAACAGCCCGGTGGATCATTATCGGCCTCTCCGGCTGATTATTGCGATTTGCAAAACTTATATCGAATCTTTCAGGCAGATTGAAGTCCACTTGAATAGTCGAGCATTGCCAAGTCCGCCCAATCGCATCCTTTATCTTGATATCTATTTTAGGTCCGTAAAAGACACCTTCTCCCGGATCGATCTTGTAATCCAAGCCCATGTCTTCCAGAGCTTTGGTGAGCGCGTTTGTGGACGCATCCCAATTTGCTGCCGTACCGACGAATTTTTCCGGCTTAGTTGAGAGAAAAATTTCGTACTCGTCG
>LAZR01001874.1_pt1 | contig 12759 bp, 16 predicted proteins | sample 329461 | NCBI WGS metagenome assembly LAZR01 (sample SAMN03002196, study PRJNA259156) | marine sediment metagenome | biome: sea floor; feature: Hydrothermal impacted sediments; material: marine sediment; isolation source: Loki non-amplified sample from Loki's castle hydrothermal vent sediment ...
TTCAAGGCGGTTGTTGCGGGTGAATATGATCACCTACCCGAAGGTGCCTTCTATATGGTTGGTGGCATCGAAGAAGTGAAAGCGAAAGCTGAAAAAATGGCGGCTGACGCCGCTTAAGGAGCGCTGACAATGGCAGACACAATGCAATTCGACCTCGTTTCGCCCGAACGGCGGCTGGCCTCGATGCAGGTGACGGTCGTTCAGATTCCGGGTGCCGATGGGGACATGGCGGCAATGCCTGATCATGCTCCCACCATCACCACGTTGCGCCCTGGTGTGCTGCGTGTTGACGGCCCGGAAGGTACTGCTGAATATGTGGTTACCGGCGGTTTCGCTGAAATTTCGGCAAATGGTGTTTCGGTTTTGGCCGAACGCGCTGTGCCCAAGGGGGATATGACCCAAGAGCATTTGGACGAGATGATGGAAGAGGCCAAGACTACCTATCAGACTGCCAAGGACGGCTTCGTAAATGAGCCGGGCCCCGTAGATGAAGCGGCAAAACTATTGTCTGACATGGTTGCCATGGGCGACGAAATCGGACTGTCGAGCAAGCAACCTAGCCTCTGACGCGTTCTTAACAATCAAAATACGAAGGGCCTCGCATTTGCGGGGCCTTTTCTATTTGAAGAGCACGTTCTATGATTGGCCGATAAAAAGTTCAGAAACATAGGCGGGCCAAGTTGTTGCGATGAAAAGAATAATTGGGAATAGCATCGGTATCGACAGCGGAGAAAAAGTGCTGTTTTCGGATTTTGAAGACGGTGGAGAAATGTGGACGGGGTCGGGGCCCCGTGAGCGTCGCAACAGGATAGTGTTTTCGACCCGCTATAAAGAGACCCCCACTGTCCAAGCGTCGCTTGCCTTATGGGATGTAGATAACGCGACCGTTATGCGTGCGGATATTCGTTGTGAAAATATCTCGGAAGACGGGTTCGATCTGGTGTTTCGCACCTGGGGCGACACCCGAATTGCTCGGGTGCGCGCTGCTTGGCTGTCCATCGGGGCGCTAGCGCAAAAAGACGATTGGGATCTTTAATGAATCCCGGCGGCTAGCGTCAGTTGGTTTTGTACATTCCGTCATAAATGGGTTCGAGCGATTCCGCATCGAATAGAGAAGACACCGAGGTGCCATTCCAGATATTCAGGATCGCTTGAGCAAATATCGGCGCGGTGGGCACGATCCGAATATTTGCGGCCTGCTTAACCGCAGCGGACGCCGTGACTGATATATGAATGCACTTCCTTGGCGCCATTCTCAATCAGCACTTCGGCCGCTTTACACAGTGTGCCTGCCGTGTCGCAGATGTCGTCTACGATCAAGCAAATCTTGTCTGTGACGTCGCCAATTACGGTCATCTCGGCGATCTCACCAGGCTTTTCGCGGCGCTTATCTACGATGGCAAGGGGGGAGTTAATGCGCTTTGCAAGCTCGCGGGCGCGGGCCACACCACCAACGTCAGGTGAAATTACCATCAGTTCGCTCATGCGATCCTTAAATTCGTTTTTGATGTCCAGAGCGAAAACCGGGGAGGCGTAAAGGTTATCGACGGGGATATCAAAGAAACCCTGAATCTGCGCCGCGTGGAGATCCATTGTCAAAATGCGTTCAATGCCCGTGCCGACCATCATATTCGCAACCATTTTGGCCGTGATCGGTGTGCGGGCCTTGGTACGGCGATCTTGGCGGGCATACCCAAAATAGGGTAGTACGGCGGTGACACGTGCCGCCGATGACCGGCGCAGTGCATCGGCCATAATCAGTAGTTCCATAAGGTTGTCATTGGCTGGATTGGAAGTGGGTTGGATGATGAACATGTCCTCACCACGAACGTTTTCGTATACCTCGACGAAGATTTCCCCATCGTTGAACCGTTCCACCCGCGCATCGACCAGTCCTACATTTACACCGCGATGCAAGGACATGCGCCTTGCTATCGCCTTGGCCAACGGCATGTTCGCGTTACCTGAGATTAGTTTGGGTTCAGAGGTTTGAGCCATGTGCAAAGGGTCTCCGGTTGCATAACATGTGACAGAATCGTTACGTTGACACCGCTTAACATGACCTTACGGTCTGGCAAAGCGACACAAGCCCCCATCGGAGAGCCAAATGCCCCATATCGACTATTTTTTTACAACACTTTCACCATATGCCTATCTGGCGGGGGACAGGCTCGAGTCGGTAGCTGCCAAGCACAATGCAACTATCACCTATAAACCTTTTGACCTGATTACCGCCTTTGGGCGGACCGGGGGACAGCCCCCTAAGGATCGCCACCCCAGCCGTCAGGAATACCGCGGGATAGAATTGACCCGGCAATCTAAGAAACTCGGTATGCCGTTTAACTTAAAGCCCGCGCATTGGCCTACCAATGCGGCACCCTCATGCTATGCGATTATCGCGGCACAGAACGAAGGCGGGGACGTGGGCAAGCTTTGCCAGCTGTTCATGGCGGCGGTATGGGCCGAAAATCGTGATATTGCACAAGACGACGTTGTGCGTGACTGCCTTGAGAAGGCTGGGTTTAATTCGGACATCGCCGAAAAGGGTATGCTGCAAGGCGCAGATACCTTTGCCCGGAATCTCGAGGAGGCTGTAGAAAAAGGTGTATTTGGCGCTCCGTTCTACATCTTGGACGACGGTCAAAAGTTCTGGGGACAGGATCGCCTTGAAGATCTGGATTTGGTGTTGGCAGGCAAATTGTGAGTCCAGAGATATTTACCCGGCGTTTCGGACACGGTCCTCGTCATGCCTTGGGAATACATTGCACGCTTGCGCACTCCGGCGCGTGGCGCGGGGTGGGTGAGGCACTGGGGGACGAGGTAAATCTTTTATGCTTCGACCTGCCTTCGCACGGAAAATCGGGTGATTGGGACGGTCAAGGTAACCTCCATGATGTTGCTACCGATATGGCCCGTAGCTTGCTAACGGAACCAATGGATGTCATCGGGCATTCTTTCGGAGCGACAATCGGATTGCGATTGGCCATAGAAAGCCCAGAATTGGTACGCAGCCTGACGATGATAGAGCCGGTATATTTTGCTGCGGCATTGGTCGATGATCCTGAACGGGTTGCCGCCGCCGATCGCAACAGCGCGGCGTTCAACGCTGCCTTCGACAGCGGAGACAGAATGGAAGCCGCGCGGATTTTCAACACCGGTTGGGGGGACGGTAACGGTTGGGAACAGACACCTGAAAAACTGCGCCAATATATGGCCGACCGCGTTCATTATGTCCCGGCCAGCCAGCCTTTTTTGCGCGATGACAGCGCGGGGTTGCTGGCACCGGGGATGTTTGAGCGTGCGTCGATGCCGGTGCTGCTGCTGGACGGCGCTACCTCAGGCGACATGACCGATGCGATCAGCACATCACTGGCCAAGCGGCTGCCGGATGTGACACGTTGCGAGATCGACGGGGCAGGGCACATGGCACCGTTGACCCACCCAGAAGCCGTAGCGGCGCAGATTGGGACGTTCCTGGCCCGAACCTAGTTCTGGAAATGCGCCAGAAACAGGTCGATTACGTCTCTTCCGATCGACCAGTCACAAACCAGACGGGCCCCCAACAGTTCGTCTGGATCGGACCCTTCTAGGTCGCCGTTCCAGATGTAATACTTCGCACCCGCATCGTGAAGCTTTTGGTGTATATGGCGCGGCCAGCGGGCAAAAATCATGTTCGCATCAGGCCGGTGCAGAAACTCGGCTCCGGCCTTTTTTAAACCTTCAGCCAGATAGCTTGCGTTGTCATTCGCCTGCGTGGCGAGCTGCTGCCACAACCCGTCCTGCATGTAACCAGCCATCTGTGCCGACAGATAGCGGTGTTTGGAAAAAAGATGCGCCCCTCTCTTGCGTCGCAGTTCAAATTCCCATGCCTTGGCCGGGTCAAAGAACACAACCGCCTCTACTCCCATACAGCCATTCTTGGTGCCGCCAAAGCTGACGACATCGACGCCCGCTTTCCACGTCATCTCGGCCGGGGTGCAGCCCAAGGCAACAAGAGCGTTGGCAAACCGCGCGCCGTCCAGATGCACGGGCAGACCATACCCCTTAGCGACGTGGGTCAGGGCCTTGAGTTCCTCGAGCGTATGTACGGTACCGCGTTCGGTCACCTGAGTGATCGAAACCGGGCCACGCTGTGCACCATGCACATTTCCATCCGCCTGCTTTTCTATGGCGCGGGTCAATGCGTCAGGTGTCATCTTGTCATCGGTTTCGACTACGGTCAGCTTGGCCGCACCGGCATAGAATTCAGGAGCGTTGCATTCGTCTTCGTTGATATGGGACGTGACAGAACAAAAGATTGTCTGCCAGGGCTGGGTATAACACGCAAGCGCCAGCGCGTTCGCGGCGGTGCCAGTGGCCACCAGATACACAGCGGCGTCAGGGGCCTCGAATGTGGAGCGGATCGCATCGCGCACCTCGTCCATGATCGCGTCATTCCCATATGGCATGGCATGATCGGTATTGGCCTGGGCCAACCTTTCCATAATTTGGGGGTGAACTGGGCCTGCGTTGTCAGAGGCGAAAAACATCAGGTTGGCTCCTCAATTATATGGTCTTCCCATTCCTCGAAGGGCGTATCAAATTCAGATACGGTATCATACTGGACAGAGCAGCCGATACGCACAGGTCAGCGGCATCCAATAGGCGTGGGTGTCAAGGTTTTCAGGTTTCAGCACGATACAATCGGGCACAAACTGGTGACGGTTGACATAGTGGGTACAGCGGCAGGTCGCATCATCCAGCAGACGGCAAGCAACGCGGGTCAATGCGACTTCCTGAGTGTCTTCGTCCTCAAGCTTGTTCAGGCAACATTTGCCGCAACCATCACACAGGGCCTCCCATTCTTCCGGAGACATCTCGGTGAGAGACTTTTTCTTCCAAAAGTCCTTGGCCAGACCTTTGGGGGCGATGGGTGTATTCATAATGCTGCCAATACGGTTCGGGCGCGGTTGCTGTCCGCGTCCATTTGGGTGATCAGCGCGTCAAGGCTGTCAAACTTTTGCTCTGTGCGAAGGTATTCTACGAGAGCGACCGAGACATGCTTGCCGTATAGATCCCCCTTGAAATCAAATAGAAACGTTTCGAGGTTGGCTTTATTTTCGCCAAACATCGGACGAACCCCTAGGCTGGCGACGCCATGATAGCGACCGGCTTGGGCCCCTTCCAGCACATCAATCAGCACCGCATAGACGCCGAATGCTGGCGGGTGCAGCCTGTCGATGGACATGTTTGCGGTTGGATAGCCCAATTCGCGTCCCCGCTTTTCACCATGCAATACCGGGCCTTCGAGGCGGTGCCAGTGACCCAACATCGCGGCCGCATCGCGGGGGCGTCCACCGCTAAGTGCATTGCGTATAGCGGTCGATGAAACAGTGTTCGGCCCCTGCGCCATCAACGGGGCCACCGTTACACCAAAGCCCATCTCAGCGCCGAAATCCTGCAACAACGCAGCAGTGCCTGCCCGCGCTTTTCCAAACTTGAAATCCGCACCGATCACGACATGCCGCAGCCCCAACCCGGATAGCAGCACATCATACGCGAATGAACGGGGGCTCAGGCTCGAAAGAGCCGCGTCAAAATTCAATTCATAAAGCTTATCGACGCCGATTTTTTCCAATTGATGCGCGCGCGCTTCACCGCTCATCAACCGAAAAGGAGGAGCATCTGGGGCGAAGTATTCTCGTGGATGCGGTTCAAAAGTCACTACGCCAAGAGGCGCGTTCGGCACCGCATCCCGCGCCAAGTCTATAACAGATCGGTGCCCGAGATGTACCCCGTCAAAGTTTCCAATCGCCGCTGACGCGCCACGATCAGTAGGTGCTACATATTGATAGTCGCGAATGATTTCCATGGCCTAGGTGGTAGACGCGTCTGCCCGCGCTGACAAGCAGCACAACCTTACCTAGTCGCTAATATTATGGCTCGGGTCCAAGATTAAGAGGCCAAAGCAAACAGTCTGGGGAAATTTGCTTTAGTGTATGAAGCCTTTCCAGAACAAGGTGCACGCACAGGGCCGGATAGTCAGTCAAATTTGCGTGACGGAGCTAAAACTGTGGCTTCGCCAACCAATACCTTCTTGCCAGCAACAGCGCAGTGGCAATCAAGCTTCACCCGGCGTTTGGAGAAGTCGATGTCAGTCACTTTGACCTCAGCGTAGACCATGTCACCAGGCCGCACCGGGGCGAGAAACTTTAACGATTGCCCCATATAGACGGTACCATGACCAGGCAACTGTTCACCGATTACAGCCGAGATAAGCCCCGCTGTCAGCATACCATGCGCAATACGGCCTTCGAAAATAGTGTCGCGGGCATAATCGTCGTCCAAGTGCACCGGGTTACGATCTGTGGAAATTTGAGCGAACATTTCGATGTCTTCATCGGTCACCACCTTTTGCAGATGGCGTGACATGCCGATTTCAATATCTTCGATACAGATTGTGCCGCGGGGTAAATTATCCAACATACTGCACCTTTCCCGTAATAAAGTAACTCTTGTTTGGATTGTTATGAAACTTTATTACTTCGCAGTCGCAGAAAAGCAAGGGTAAATTTCACCTCAAAAAGCCGATGCTATAGGTCGGAGATGACATTTCGCGATCAAGAAAGCGCTTAAGAGCCTCTGGATCAGGCTGAGTCTGCGTGTGCGTTTCCTGCGCCGCCAACCCTCCAGTGATAAACAGAGAATCGATATCTTCGCCTATTGCGCCCTTTACATCTGTGTGAATTCCGTCGCCGATTGCCAGGATATCGCTATTCGCCACGTCCGCGCCCAACGCTGACAACTTGCGCCGCGCCAAGTCATAGATCGGAGGATGCGGTTTGCCGAAATAGAGGCTTTCCCCACCCATCTCGGTGTAAAGCGCAGCAACAGCACCGGCGCACCACTCGCGGATATCGCCCCGGTCCACCACGATGTCAGGGTTCGCACAGAGCAGCTTTAACCCTTTTTGTTTAGCTAACAGCAATTGCGGGCGTAGGATGGCGGGGTCAGTCAAGGGGTCAAACGGGCCGGTGCAAACGATGCCTTCTGCGTCTTCCAATGCAACTTTGTTAATTTCTACAGGGTCATCCAGAATTTCGATCGGGTCGAAAAAATGCTTGTCCGTGGGCGGGCCTAGATGCCAGACATCCGAACCCACCATTCCGCGATACATTGCCGTCCGCGCGGAATCGCCCGAGGTGGCAATATCGTCCCAAGCGTCTTCTGCCACGCCAAATTGACCTAATTGTTTAATCACTTGGTCGCGGGGGCGCGGAGAGTTGGTGACCAAAATGACTTTGCCCCCTGATCTGCGATACGCCTGAAGCGCGGTGACCGCATCAGGTAGCGCTTTCACACCGTCATGCACACAGCCCCAAAGATCTACAAACAAAGCTTCGTAGCGGTCAGTGATTTCGAAAAGGTTATTGATGATCTGGGTCATGTCGTGCTCCGCTCCGATTGGATTTATGCGCAGAAAGCATACATCCCGGTGCGGGGCAATAACTCAGCAGTTTCAAGAGAGAGATGATGCCGCATTAGATGCTGTGATAGATCCCGCCGCTTGTAACAAGGTCTAGTGAAATACATCCGGCCAGATAGCGCGGTAAAGGTGTTTCAAGCGCATCAAAAAGGCTCCACACTCTGGCGGGCTTCCAAGGTCTTCGACACCCGAAAGCTCAAGAAGCTCCTGCATTGCAGGAGCTTCTATACGCATAGTTTGTGAACCTCTGGTCGGTCAGACCTTGAGATTTGGTATTATCTGCTTTTTGCGGCTCATGACGCCAGGTAGCACCACGGTATCGCCGACGACAGTCGCGCCAAAGCTTTTCTCGGCAACGGATTTACTGAGCGCATTCGGAATAAGCATGGTGGCTTCTTCATTGAGAATATCCACTACGAACAGCAGTACCTGATCAGCGCCGTCCTCGGCAGCAACGCCGGGCATTGCCGCCATCAGCGCGTCCTTGCGGCTCAGGATGGATGCGGGCGATGTGGTTTCCAGAACTGACACGCGAAATTGCATGCTCCCGACTTCGTATTCTTTGCTGTCCATCCGCAGCAGTTCTGCTTCGGAAAATGACGATACATCAGATTTCGCTGCGAACATCTGTGCCGCATAATCGGCAATTTCCACGCCAAGTTCTTTGGCGAGCGACTGTGCTATGGTTTGATCCTCTGGGGTGGTCGTGGGGCTGCGGAATTCCAGCGTGTCGGACAGAATGCACGTCAACATCGCACCTTTGATGTCTTTTGGCATACGGGACATGTTTTCGCCGATCAGTTTGTACATGATCGTAGCTGTGCAAGCCAACGGCTCCATCACGATATGGATGGGGGTCTTGGTCTCAAGGCCACCAACCAGAAGGTGGTGGTCAATTATCGCCTTGATGTCCGCCTGATTGATATTTTCAGGCAGTTCCGCGGGGTTATTTGTGTCGACGATGACAACAGGTTGGCCAGCTTGAACGCCATCGATGATCTGCGGCTTATCAAGGTTCCAATGGTCCAGCATGAACAAAGCTTCAGTGTTGGGTTCCCCCAACAGAGCGGGCGAGGCTTCTATTCCCATGACTTCGTTCAGGTACCAAGACCATATGATCGGGCTGCCAGTGCTATCGGTGTCGGGGGATTTGTGGCCAAAAACAAGCGTCGTCATAAAGGTTTCCTGCGCTGGAGAGGTAAGAATTATTTGCCTTATATGGGGGGGCTGCGCGCTTGTCACCACCTGCATTTGTTCCGGGAGCTTGATGAAAAGATGATCAATTAACTCCGGTCAGGGGCTTCTCAGGCGATTGTGAAAACTGCTAACACTGCGGGCATGAGCACCGCGCGTGAAACGGACCTGTATCTGCCGATTAAATCCTTTCTCGAGGATCAGGGGTATGTAGTGAAATCCGAAGTCGGTGCCGCCGATGTCGTTGCTATTCGAGGAGCAGAGCCGCCGGTCGTGGTTGAGCTAAAGCTCGGGTTCAGTTTGGCATTGTTCCATCAGTGCGTGGCGCGGCTATCGGTCAGTGATGATGTCTATCTTGCCGTCGCGCGGCTGCCGGGCAAGCGTTTTGCAAAAGCAATCAAAAATAACTCGGCCTTGGCAAGACGTCTGGGCTTGGGGTTGATTACCGTTCGACTGAAAGATGGGTTTGTCGAGGTGCATTGCGACCCGGGGCCTTTTGTGCCGCGTAAGTCGCTTAAACGCCAGAAAACACTGCTGCGTGAATTTGCGCGGCGTCAGGGCGACCCCAATGATGGCGGGCAGACCAGAGCGGGGTTGGTAACGGCGTATCGGCAGGATGCGCTCAAGCTGGCGGTTTACCTTTATGAGGCGGGTGCCAGCAAAGGTGCAGATGTTGCCCGCGAGGCGGACGTGAAACGTGCGACGGTTATGATGCGCGACAACCACTATGGTTGGTTTGAAAAAATCGAAAAAGGCGTGTACGGCTTGTCCCCGACTGGGGCCGAAGCAGTAAATGTAGCCGCCCGTGTGCTCGGGGCAGGCTAAGTTCAGCTTACTAAAGCAGGTTGGTTAAAATTTTCTAGACTTCAATGCTTGACTAGAACAGGCGAGTTCCTTAGCTAAGCGTCGTTAGCACTCTATGGCATTGAGTGCTAATGGCCGCGCCTCTCCACCAGGAGAACGGGGCTTGGAAGAATAACTTTGAGCCTTAAGGAGCTGAAAGATGGCATTAAAACCGCTTCACGACCGCGTGTTGGTGCGTCGCACCGAAAGCGAAGAAAAAACCAAGGGTGGCTTGATCATCCCTGATTCCGCAAAAGAAAAGCCCGCTGAAGGCGAAATCGTTGCTTGCGGCGACGGCGCACGCAAAGACAGCGGTGAGCTGATCGAGATGGCTGTAAAAGTCGGTGACAAAGTGCTGTTCGGCAAATGGTCCGGTACAGAAGTCACGCTCGACGAAGAAGAGCTGCTGATGATGAAAGAAAGCGACATCATGGGGATCCTGTCCTGAATTCAGGCCGGACGGGGCCATGCGGCCCCACCCACGACACGCTGACATCAAAACAAGATTTTAGGAGAAGACACTATGTCTGCTAAAGATGTAAAATTCGGGACCGACGCCCGTAACCGTATGCTTAAGGGTGTGAACATCCTTGCTGATGCGGTTAAAGTCACGTTGGGTCCAAAAGGCCGCAACGTGGTTCTGGACAAATCCTTCGGTGCACCACGCATCACCAAAGACGGTGTATCCGTGGCCAAAGAAATCGAACTGGAAGACAAGTTCGAAAACATGGGCGCACAGATGGTCAAGGAAGTTGCTTCCCGGACCAATGACGAAGCAGGCGACGGTACAACAACCGCGACTGTTCTGGCCCAAGCCATCGTCAAAGAAGGCATGAAATCGGTTGCCGCTGGCATGAACCCGATGGACCTCAAGCGCGGCATCGATATGGCCACGTTGAAAGTCGTTGAAGCAATCAAAGCAGCAGCGCGCCCTGTCAACGACAGCGACGAAGTTGCACAGGTCGGTACGATCTCTGCTAACGGCGAAACTGAAATCGGCCGCCAGATTGCGGACGCGATGCAGAAAGTCGGCAACGAGGGTGTTATCACCGTCGAAGAAAACAAAGGTCTGGAAACAGAGACCGATGTTGTCGAAGGCATGCAGTTCGACCGCGGCTACCTGTCGCCTTACTTTGTCACCAACTCTGACAAAATGACGGTTGAGCTGGAAGATGCGATTATCCTGTTGCACGAAAAGAAACTCTCAAGCTTGCAGCCAATGGTTCCTCTGCTCGAGCAGGTCATCCAGTCGCAAAAGCCACTGTTGATCATCTCGGAAGACGTTGAAGGCGAAGCGCTTGCCACACTCGTTGTGAACAAGCTGCGCGGCGGCCTGAAAATTGCAGCGGTCAAAGCACCTGGTTTCGGCGATCGTCGCAAAGCCATGTTGCAAGACCTTGCAATCCTGACCGGCGGTCAAGTGATCTCCGAAGATCTGGGTATGAAGCTTGAGTCCGTTACAATGGACATGCTGGGCTCTGCAAAGAAAGTAACCATCACCAAGGATCTGACAACGATCATTGATGGCGCTGGCGAAAAGGCCGAGATCGAAGCACGCGTTGCTCAGATCCGTAACCAGATCGAAGAAACCACCTCCGATTACGACCGTGAAAAGCTGCAAGAGCGCGTTGCCAAACTGGCCGGCGGTGTTGCTGTTATCCGTGTTGGCGGCATGTCCGAAATCGAAGTAAAAGAGCGCAAAGACCGCGTTGACGATGCATTGAACGCGACACGTGCCGCTGTTCAAGAAGGTATCGTTGTTGGCGGTGGTGTTGCACTGGTTCAGGCGGGCAAAAAGCTCGAAGGTCTGGTTGGTGAGAACGCGGATCAGAACGTTGGTATTGCTATCGTGCGCAAAGCGCTTGAAGCACCGCTGCGTCAGATCGCTGAAAACGCTGGTGTTGACGGTTCCGTTGTGGCCGGCAAAATCCGCGAAAGCGACGACCTGAAGTTCGGCTTTAACGCTCAGACCGAAGAATATGGCGATATGTTCAAGTTCGGCGTTATCGACCCTGCCAAAGTTGTTCGTACTGCGCTGCAAGATGCGGCATCCGTTGCTGGTCTGTTGATCACAACAGAAGCCATGGTTGCTGATCGTCCGTCGAAAGACGGCGGCGGCGGCGGCGGCATGCCCGATATGGGTGGCATGGGTGGCATGGGCGGCATGATGTAAATCACGCCGTAGGGTTTTCTGACCCTTCGTCCACATTATCAAGGGGCACATCATGTGGTGTGCCCCTTTTTCGTTGGAACGTCGCCGGATGCTGGCCTAAGCAGACGTATGCGTATTTTTCTGCTGACCACTTTAGTGATGATTGCTTTTGCGGCAAATTCGGTGCTCACCCGTTTGGCGATCGTCGGTGGCCATATCGACCCGGCTGGTTTCGCCATCGTTCGGGTCATTTCCGGCGCGGTGGTGCTATGGCTGATGCTGGTACTACGCGGCGGGCGGATCCAATGGCCCGGTACGCGCCATATATTTGGGGCGGTAACGCTGGCGATCTATATTATCGGGTTTTCTCTTGCGTATTTCACCTTGGACGCAGGTTTAGGGGCATTGATATTGTTTGGCGTCGTTCAGATTGGGATGTTTGCGCATGGGGCTTTGCTTGGTGTTCTTCCGTCACGGCGTAAATTCATCGGTGCAGGGGTCGCTTTTTCGGGATTGGTTCTCGTGTTGTGGCCCGGTACCGGCGGGCGACTTGATCCAGTGGGTGCCGCTTTGATGATCGCCGCAGGGCTAGGTTGGGCCGCTTATACGATCATCGGCAAAAAATCTGACGATTCGCTGGCGGATACAGCGGGAAATTTCGTCGTATGCATTCCGCTGGTGGCGTCGCTATTCTGGGTGGAAGACACGTTCTTTACCCCGGTAGGGCTGGCTTTAGCGATGGTGTGCGGTGCTGTTACATCGGGGTTTGGCTATGCTCTTTGGTACAGTGTTTTACCAAAGCTGGCACAGTCCACCGCCGCAGTGGTGCAGTTATCAGTACCGGTGATCGCAATACTGGCAGGCGCGTTGCTTTTGGCCGAACCGCTTGAGATAAAGATTATTTTCGCCACTGTATTGGTGCTGGGAGGAATTGGGCTGGCAGTCAGCGCACGATCACCTCAAGCGGATCATAACTGACCCCATCCGCAGCAAAGGCGACCTCGGCTAGACTGTCAGGTTTGAAGCGCAATTGCTTCATTTCCTCGGCGGAAACCCAACGGCGATCTGTGACGATACTTTCCGTATCCTCCCAAGCTGGGTCGAT
>LAZR01001875.1_pt1 | contig 12756 bp, 11 predicted proteins | sample 329461 | NCBI WGS metagenome assembly LAZR01 (sample SAMN03002196, study PRJNA259156) | marine sediment metagenome | biome: sea floor; feature: Hydrothermal impacted sediments; material: marine sediment; isolation source: Loki non-amplified sample from Loki's castle hydrothermal vent sediment ...
TTACACCCCAGTCCAGAGGTTAGTTTAGCCACTGCAAACAAAGCTGAAAATTCATCTTTCGTCCCAAAAGCGGTGTTGACCTGTTCAAAAATGCCTCCAGAACCACCTTGAGCAAATAGACCTAATCCTGCTGTACAAGCGGTATTATCAATATGCTGGGCATAGCCCATTCCGCCTAAGCCGGTGTACAAATTAGTTGCATGATTATCATCATTCAATTGATCTTGGTGAGATAAATCAGTGATTCGTAATAAGGATCCATAGATATCATAACGTTTGCTTGTAATTTGAGTGAGTCCTGCTGGATTAGTATTAAGTGCGCTAGTATCGCGAGCAACCGGAATATCGGCACCTGCCATTAACGTTGACTCAGCACCGAAGCCAATTAAATTAATCCCGTTCGTCGCATAAGCTGTATTAGTAATAAAAACTAAGCAAAATAATAAACTTTTTTTCAAAGTTGTCTCTCCAATAGTACATATTTGATGCATTCTGAGTCATCATTCCTCTATCCCTTATACGCGAACAAAGTTGAAAAAGGGACAAAATTTTCCAATTACCATAAAAGATACAATAAAAACAAACATGTACCAATAACTAGAACTGTTTGATTGAAGAAAATCTAATGCTATGTGATACAAAACTTGAACTACATTTAATATCATCCTCAACGACACCTTAGAGATCAAGCTAACTCGCTTAAAACAAGCACGGTTTTATCCTATCAATATCTTGGTTTTTGAGGGGCTCAGTCACATTTATGATTCATGAGAAATAAAACCAATTGCTTGCCTTGTTGATTTTGCGTCTATTAAAATTTGGCCTAAGAATCAAGCTGCACGACCCCTTGATATTACGACCATTGATATTATTTTGTAGCGTTTAACGCTAAAGCAAGTAATTGATAGCTATGTGAGTAGGATTTGAGCATTCGACTAAACTCCCCTTTTATAAACTCTTAAGTTAATTACACTTTTAGCTAGCATTTGGTAATTAATTTGCAACACATCATTGATATAATATATCATAGCAACATTCATCCTTAACTCAGTTGTTAAACATGTTACAAGTTCGCCAATTAAACAAACATTACGGCAATACCCATGCCGTAAACGATCTCAGCTTTTCTATTAAAAAAGGTGAAATATTATGTCTATTAGGGTCAAACGGTGCAGGTAAAACCACCACGCTAAATATACTGCTCGGTTTCATTCAAGCGAGTTCCGGTATGGCCGAACTCGATGGTTTAGACATGTATAAGCAAAAAGACTTATGCCGTAAAGACTTAATGTACATTCCTGAAAACGTACACCTCTACCCTAGTTTTACCGCTATAGAGAATATTACTTATTTAGCTGAACTGTCTGGGCTTACTCTAGCGCCTGAAGATATTAAATCCAGCTTAATTAGAACGGGCATTACCGAACAGCATATAAATAAAAAAGTCGGCGGTTTTTCAAAAGGTATGAGACAAAAAGTACTGATTGCCTTTTCTTTATTGAAGCATGCCAAGCTCGTATTGATGGATGAACCTACTTCAGGACTAGATCCCGTTGCAACTAATGAGTTTATCGATGTTATCAATAATATTAAACAACGTGGAACGGCCGTCTTAATCGTCACACATGATCTGTTGTGTGCGCATGAGCTGGCCGATCAGATTGGCATCATGAAAGATGGCAACCTCACTGAGCTAATCGACAACAATAATCTTAGCTTGCCAGAGCTAACACAACATTATTTCAATCAATTTACCGCTTGAATTTAGGATTTTATTCGTGAAAAAAACACTCACAGCAACATTAGTTGCTTCCGCCCTAGTGCCCACTATTGTATTCGCCGAAGAAAATGAATATAGATCAATGTCACCGATGATTGTTGTCGGTGCAGCGCCAGAATACAATGAAATGAATCTAGCCGGTTCGGTTGATAGTATTTCTCGTGATGAGCTAGCTGTTAGCCACGTCAATAATACAATGGAACTCTTTACTAAAATTCCGGGGGTTTACTTCGCGCGTTATAATCAAGGCATTATCAATACTGATATTGGTATTCGTGGTTTTGCAGCTGAAGGTTCATCTCCTCACGCTAAATTATTAATTGATGGTATTCCATCAAATCTCAGCAACGGTTATAGCGAACTTGATCAACTATTCCCTGGCAATATTCAAACTATCGACGTATACAAAGGAAATAGTGATCCACGTTATGGTACGTTTAATGTTGCTGGTAACTACAATGTCACCACGCGTAATGATTTAGCACGTTCGGTTGAAGTTACGGCTGGCAGCTTCAACGCAAAAGAAGTACAAGCCTATGCCGGCGAACAAACAGGCAAACTAAGACACAACTATTTCTTTGGCTACCGTAATTCTGAAGGATATAGAGATAATTTCGAATTAGACAAACTTAGTGCTTCAGGCCGTTGGTTCTATGACTTTAACGATTCGACTTCATTAGGCTTCATCGCCCGCATCGCAGACTACGATGCTGATGCGCCAGGTTATTTAACTCGAGAGCAAGCCAGAAATAAGCCAACGAGTTCAGCGGCTTATGCCAGCAAAGATGGCGGTGATAAACAAAGCCAAGCCTATAGCGTTCACTTTGATCATGCCTTTAATGAAGATGTCGATTGGGCTTTAAAAACCTACTTCAACCACTACGAGCGCAGTCGTTGGGTTAGATATTCTGAAGTAGACTCATTACAAAACAGGTTTGATGACCAAGACCACTATGGGATGACATCGACTGTAAACTGGAGAGTCGCCCAAGATTGGACTATTGATTGGGGCGTTAATATTGAGCAACAAGATGTCATCGAACAACGCTTTAGTACGGTTGATAATCAACGTCAACGCGACACACTGACTAGAAACAATAATTTCGACATGCTTAATTACGGCTCTTACCTGCAAGTGTCTAACACACTGACTGATTGGTTTGAATGGAATGCAGCGATTCGCGCCGATCGTTTCAGTGGTGATGGAAAATTTGGTGTAACACCGACTGAAAATGAACTCTACGACTACGGCACGGTATTACAGCCAAAACTAAATATGTTCTTTTACCCTACAGATAATGTCACGGTATTTGCTAACTATGGTCGCAGCTTCCAACATCCAACGATGAGCAGTGCTTATGCCGATGGCAATACGTCTGCGCGTGATGTATCACTTAACGATGGTTGGGAACTAGGCACTAAATGGTCGCCAGTTAACGCACTAGAACTTCGTATATCTTACTGGGAACAAAAAGCCAGTGACGAATTTATTGATGTTGACGGCACGCCAAAAAATGTGGGCGAAACGCAAAGAAAAGGAACTGACTTCGGCTTTAACTGGAGTGTGAGTCAAGACTTCAATATATGGGGTAACTTTACCACCGTTGATTCTGAAATACTTGATGAAGGTGCTAATAAAGGCAATCAATTACGCAGTATCCCTGAATATACCTCATCAGTGGGTATCAGCTACTTATTCACACCGGCATTGACGTGGCGAGTACATATGGATTCGCAAGCAGCTTCTTATACAAATGAAGCCAATGTAGGCGGTAAATACGGTGAATTTAATGTCGTTAACACCAGTCTAGATTATAAAACTAGCTGGGGTTCAATTAATGCTCAAGTCAATAACCTATTCGATGAATACTATGAATATGTATACGACTTCAGTAGTGATGCTTCAGACTTAATCTTTTCACCAGGTGATGGTGTGAATGCGTCAGTATCTGTCTCGTACACATTTAAGTAGGTTTTTACTTAATGATCCTATCCATAACGCGTCATGAGTTAGTCATGCAGTGGCGACATAAGACCCTCAAAGTCTTATCGCCGTTAATGCTAGTTTTGATTACCTTAATTGCAATCAGCCACTGGCAGCAGCAGCAAGATTTCATTGCTGTTCAACAGAAATGGCAACAAACGAATGAGGAAGCATGGCAGGCTCAGCCTGATCGACATCCACATCGCTCCTCGCACTACGGCGCCATGGTATTTCGACAGGTATCCGCATTGAGTTTTCTTGATGCGGGCGTTAACCCTTATGTAGGTAATGTCTTATTCTTAGAAGCACACAGACAAAATAGCAGCCAGTTTAAACAATATCCGATCAGTCATAGTTACATGCAAATGGGTTATTTATCTGGCTCATCATTAATTTTAATTGTATGGCCGCTGGTGTTAATTGCGCTTGCTTATAAAAGTATAAGTGGAGAGCGACAACAAGGCACATTGAGACAAATAACCTCGCTAGGCGTCAGTTACCGACAGATTCTGTTGGGAAAAACACTCGCTTATAGCATTATTTCATCTATTTTCCTCGTGCTGGTATTTCTCGTTGCCAGCCTCTTTTTACTACAAACAGAGTCGGGACTAGACATAGTCATCCGCTTTGGTTTGTTATTTATGTTGTACTGGTTTTATTGCATTATTTGGTCTGGGATGATTGTATTAATTTCTCTATTCTCCAGCGGCAACAATCAAAGTCTCTCAACCGCATTATTAATTTGGCTTTTAATGGTCGTGGTATTACCCAAGCTTGCCTATGGCGTTGCTCAATACCTTTACCCCACCCCAGATCAAGCTGTTTTTGATATACAAACTTCTGAAGCAATAGCAAAAGTCGGTGACTCGCATAACCCAGATGATCCTTACTTCAAAATCTTCCGTGACAACACCCTGCTGAAATATGGTGTGAATAACGTTGAAGATCTACCTATTAGTTGGAAAGGTTTACTCATGCAGGAAGGCGAGCGAGTAACCAGTGAAGTGTTTGAGCAACAATACACCATAGTCCTTGAAAAACTAGATAAACAAAATGCATGGGTATCAAGTTGGTCAGTGCTATCGCCTTACCTCATCATCAGCAAATTATCCGCCCAATTAAGTGGCACAAGCTACCAACAAGTAAAACGTTATGAAGAAGCGGCAGAAGCCTACCGCTATCAATTTATTCAATCGCTCAATGACTTACACATTAATGAAGTTAAAGTTAAAGATAAAAAAGAACAGCGTATTAGCAAAGAGCACTGGTCTCATCTAAAAGGATTTGACTACCAGCCTCCTAAATTATCACAGGACCTACATTCCGTACTGACATCAATGGGTTTATTCCTACTTTGGTGTATCGGCATCTTAATGAGTCTTTGTTTAATAAGACCTAAGGCCACCTCATTATGATGTTATCTCGTTCAGAATTTAAATTATTTTGGTCAAACAAACTAAACCTGTGGCTAGTATTGAGTTACTTTCTTGCCGGAATACTTGCCATTGGTTTAGGTAATATCAGCCTACAAAGTGAATTGGAAAACTATCGCGTAGCTGATCAGCACTATCAATCTGATTTGAGCCACTATCAGCAACAGCTGGAACAAGGCAAGTTAGAACCCGGCTATATGGGTTATTATTTATTAAACCCCGCTAAGCTAAGCCCAAATGCATGGTCAACGCTATTTCGTGGCGAACGCGATGAAACAAGTAACCATACCAGACTAAGATTGTTAGGCTTACAAAGCCAAGTAAACGGGGCAGCGTCAGGAAATATACAAGCACAACAATACGGTACCTTCGATCTGGCCTTCTTATGGCTTTATTTAATGCCATTAGTGATTGCAGCCATGAGCATAAATACCTTGGCAGATGAAAAAAGCAGCGGTCGCTGGCCAATGCTATTAAGCCAAGTACCAAGTGGTATTCGTCTCATTCTTAGTAAGCTAGCCATACCCACATTAATCATTACATTAACCAATCTAGCTTTATTAATAGCAGCAACCCAACTCACCCCAGTTGTAATCGATCTCGACTGGGTTTTATTATTTACGCAGATTTTACTGTATCAGCTCTGTTGGTTAGCCGTTTGTACTTGGATTATATTTTTAAACAAAGAAGCCAGTTTTAATTATTTAACCTTTATTACTGTCTGGCTGGTATTTACTTTTTTCTTACCGGGTCTGACCTATCTATACCAAGTTCAGCACCAAAAAGCTGGTGAAGATGCAGCCATCGTGTTTGAGCAACGTCAATATATGAATGACAGTTGGGATAAAGATAAACAGGCCGACTTTGATGCTTATTTAGCAAAGTTCCCTCAATGGAATGCGACCCAACTTTTAGGACCTGACTTTGATTGGCGTTGGTATTACACCCAACAACATATGAGCGACAGCGTGGTAAAAGATAAAGTCGAACGTCGTGAAGATAAGCAGTTAACAAGTTATCAGCAAGGGCAAAATTTTGCTTGGTTCACGCCCGTATTAACCTTGAAATATAGCCTAAATAGATTAGCTGATACCGATATGTTGACGAACGTTAGTTTTAATCAGCAGATTAGACATTATCATCAAACACTAAGAGATTATTTCTGGGATTTTTATTTTAATGATAAGCAACTGAATGCTGCTGATATTAATGCGATTCCAAGTTTTGAATACCAAAGGGAGTTAAGCTCTAATCATTTAACAGCACTATTAAAGTTATTACTCATTGCGGGTGTATTTATACTCTTAACCTTAGTTCAAATGCGCCGTTTTGAAAAGTAATGGGCGTTAAAGGCTATGAATTTAGTATTGTAAAAAGAAGGAACAGGTGAATTTACCTTACATAAAGGGATCGGCCACTGACCAATCCCCACAAAAGATATATTAAAAACAGACATGTACTAATAACTAGAACTGTTTGATTGATGTATCAAGTTGGCTGACCCCTTGATTTTCTGCCTTGATTTTCTCTTTGACTGGTAAAGTGAGCCATTAATAGGAATAGTAAATTAGCAAGTAACTGAACGGTTACGCGTAATAAATGCTCTTGTATGGTCATAAGTTAGGTTGTAGAAGAAAGCATAAATAGTAATAAATATAGTCACGCCAATATCCATCATTAATGCTTGCCATAAGCTTACTGCTAACAACAGTGCAATGACAGGTATAGTAATAATCAGTAAGCCGCCTTGAAATAAAATAGTATGCATAATTCGTAATGACAGTGTTCGCTGTGTTTTATCTCCCGTTACAACGCGATCAAAACACCAGTTATAAATGAAATTCCAAGCCATTGCGATAGTTGCTACTATTATCATGGTTCCTGATAGTGAAGCAGGGTCGTGATCTGTAAATACAATTAACACTAGGATAGCTAGGCTGACCGCTAATACTTCAAATAAAACAGCGTGGAAAATACGTTCAATCGGTTTCATTTTGTTTTTATCTCTCTATAAATTGATACCTCTACACATGTAGAAAGTGCGATTATAGAGTTTTAAATCGCATAATAAAGTCAGCAGCTATCACAAATCGTGATAGTCTGGATTTGTCGATTTAGAGGAGAGGTTTAATGTACAGCCTAGAGCAATTAAAAATATTTGTGACCGTGTGTGAAACAGGATCTTTTTCTGCAGCAGCTCGCCAATTAAAACGTGCACAGTCAGGCGTTAGTCAATCGATTGCTAATCTTGAAATCGCGATTGATAAAACGTTATTTAATCGGGATAAAAATACGCCGACTTTGACTGAACAAGGCATTGCTTTGTTGCCTATTGCTAAGTCGATGTTGCACCAGCAACAAAATTTTGATCAAAAAGTGCAATCATTAGCACAAGGTGAAGAGCATGAATTAGTTATTGCTATTGATGAGAGCTTGGTAAACCAGGTCTTAATTAAGATCTTATCGTCTTTGGCTGAGCAGTTTCCAATTACGCATTTCGAACTGGTGATAGCATCAACGTTTGATGTGGAAAATATGGTGAAAGAAGGAGAGGCTCAAATTGGTATTGTGTATGTCGATGGTGAGTTGAAGGTGGATATGGATTTCTTCACTTTAGGCCATGCACGCTTTCTCACTATTGCTTCTCCAACGCATTCTTTAGCTAATTTATCTATCGTAGAAGAAGCAGATCTGAAGTTACATCGGCAATGTGTTCACCGCAGTAATCAGAAAAAAGAGTTATGGTTTAGTTATAAAATTAGCCCAACAGCCTGGTATGCGAATACACATAAGGCATTAATTGAATTAGTAAAACAAAATGTTGGTTGGGCCGTAGTACCTGAATTGCTCGCTACTCAATACATTGAGTCTGGAGAGGTTATGTCTTTACCTGTCGCCCATGAATATGATGGCTGGCTTACTGTCGTGGGGTGCTTAGTTTCCCGAAGCCGATCATCTGGGCCAGTGCTACTAGCGGTCACTCAATTATTACAACAATATTCTCTCGCTGAAAAACAGTGGATCCAGAGAGCGTAATTTAAGAATCAAAGAATCAAAGAATCAAGGGGTCAGCCAGCTTGATTATTCAAAACAATCCAGCTAACCCAGTTTCCCTCTCATGCTGCGTCATCACTGTTTTACACACAATAGCTTCGTTACAAAATAGGCTTATGTGTTTTTTAGCTCGGGTAATGGCGGTATATAACAATTCACGATTCAAAATCGCTCTGTCTTCTTGTGGCAACACTACGCAAACATGTTCAAACTCTGAACCCTGACTTTTATGAATGGTGATGGCAAAGGCGGTTTCATGAGCAGGTAAGCGAATTAAATCTACCCAACACAATACCTTATCAATAAGAAAACAGGCGCGTAATTGCCCTGTTTCATCTTTCAAAATCAGCCCTGTGTCACCGTTAAACAATTGTTGACGATAATCATTTTGAGTAATCGAAAAACGAAAAAGGGGACAGTTTTATTTTTCTACTCATTTCACATGCTCCTTTCTGGGTCTGCCTTGACCTCTTTATTCAATTCGAACGCCTAAACGGCTTTCCACTTCATCAATAAACCGCAATCAAGGGGTCAGCCAACTTGATTTTTATACTCAACGCTTTTTCTGTCGCCCCATGAGCTAACAATAACGTTGGCCGTGAAATCAACTTTTCAATTTGTTGATGAAAGACACTGCTACCATACACTTCTCCGCGCATAGTTGCTTGGGTAATACGGACATTTTGTTTTGTCAGATCTAAACGTTCAAATAAGGCTTTGTATTTATCACAACGGGACTGAACATCATCACCTAATGCCAAATATACGCTATGTTCACTAATTAATTCATCCACAATCCCTAAAGCATTGTGACCAAAACTCGACCAGAGATAATCTTCCAGTGATGTCACCATATTGGCTTTAATTGGATTCATCTCAATATATTTATAAAGGGTAAATAAATAGTAGTCACTATCAGGGAATCAAGGGGTCAGCCAGCTTGATTTTTATACTCAACGCTTTTTCTGTCGCCACCATGAGCTGACAATAACGTTGGCCGTGAAATCAACTTTTCAATCTGTTGATGAAAGACACTGCTACCATACACTTCTCCGCGCACAGTTGCCTGTGTAACACGGTCATTTTGTTTTGTCAGATCTAAACGTTCAAATAAGTCTTTGTATTTATCACAACGTGACTGAACATCATCGCTTAATGCCAAATATAAGCTATGTTCACTAATTAATTCATCCACAATTCCTAAAGCATTGTGACCATAACTAGACCAGAGATAATCTTCCAGTGATGTCACCATATTGGCTTTAATTGGATTCATCTCAATATATTTATAAAGGGTGAATAAGTATTGGTCACTCTCGACTAAACACGATTTATAACGCCCTTCCCAAATAGTGCCTGTACGATTACGAGTTGCATTGAAATAACGCACATACCTATTCGCCATTGCCTGCATGAATACAGCAAGTTGTTCTTTGCTTTCAGGGGTAATAAGCAAATGTAAATGATTCGTCATAATCACATAGGCGTGTAACTTACAATCTGACTTTTCCAGTGCGAACTTGATATCTTCTTTTATCCGAATCAAATCCTCGTTAGCCTCAAAGATAGCTTGACGATTATTGCCACGGTGCATGATATGCAGTGGCTGGTTGGGAATAACGATTCGGGGTAATCTTGCCATGGGTTAAAGCATAAGCATTTAAAAAGATAAAATCAAGTTGGCTGACCCCTTGATAGACCCCTTGATATGTTTGAACAAATCCAAAATGCCCATTATTTACACCTTAGAAGCATAACGTTTGGTTAAGGGACTTGCTTTAGCCAGTCCCAGCGAGAGAAGCGAACCGTTTGAACCACTTATTATGTATTTGAACCTGTTGCTAAACCTCTTAACAAAGCTCTCATTGTTTCCGCTCCATCTTCCATTCTTTTACGCTCATCATAAGATCCACCTGAGCCAATTTCACCTGACGACGAAGTGATATTTAGACCATTTATTACTAATTTTTCAGCAATTTGGAATGCTTTGGGGAACTCAGACTGATTTTTTTCTAAGAAGATAAATGAAGAAATAATAAAGCCTCGATTTTTACCAACATCTGAAGTAAAACTATAACTTTCAGCTAGTTGACTGGCTCCATTTTTAATGGAGTGTAGATGTTGCAGTTCTAAATTAGCTGTATTTAATTGTTCTTGTGTGGTTTGGTTGAAAATAAAAGCAGAACCAACTAATACTGTTAAAAGAAAACCATATACACCATGAAAAATACGAGACTTCATATTTGGTGCTGCTAATAGCAAAGAAACTATCGATGAAACACCTCCTATAATTCCTAATAAAATATACGCGTCCAAGACATTTCCTTAAATAGATAACGATCTACAATAACGGGCTGCTGCTTTCTGGCAGTCCCATTTGATTTGCTTGTCATGAAGTAAGTTTATTTTCAACAAAACGAGCTAATGCATTAAACAAAGCACTAATAGCTGATTTTATGCCATCAGATTTATATACTTCAATTGGATTTTTTATTCTTGAAATGCCTGAAGGTGTTAATTTAATTTCGCATCTAGGCCTAGAATCATCTTTTGATGTGTATTCTATTAGCCCCTTTTCTTTTAAATGTGAAAAGGCATCATTTAATATTTCTCTAAGATCAAACGTTTGTTCATTCAGGTCATTATTATTGAAAAAACCTATGTCTGCATCATCCAAAGTTATTTTTCTTGGGTAAGTTTCCTCTAGAGTTTTTAATATTAATTTTTCAGCATCAAAAAAAAGTTTTCTTCCAGACATAATAGGTTCTCAATTATTTTTTCATAACGATTCAATAAGGGGCGCGAGGCTTTTTGCGCGTCCCAACGAAAGCCACGCTTTTGAACGAATCAAGGGGTCAGCCAATTTGATTATCCAATAATCCAGCCAACCCACTTTCCCTCTCATGCTGTGTCATCACCGTTTTACGCAAAATAGTTTCATTACAGAATAACATTACCTGTTTCTTAGCTCGGGTAATGGCGGTATATAACAATTCACGATTCAATATAGCGGTGTCTTCTTGTGGCAACACGACGCAAACATGTTCGAACTCTGAACCCTGACTTTTATGGATGGTGATGGCAAAGGCGGTTTCATGGGCAGGTAATCGAATTAAATCTACCCAACGCAAGACATTATCAATAAGGAAACAGGCACGTAATTGACCTGCTTCATCTTTCAAAATCAGCCCTGTGTCGCCGTTAAATAATTGTTGGCGATAATCATTTTGGGTAATCATAATCGGTCTGCCATGATAAAAATCATGCTGACTTCGCCAACCTAATTTGGCGATCTGACGTTCAATGACTGCGTTCACCGAGGCAACAGATTGTGGGCCTTGTTTGATCGCACATAACACGCGATAGTTTTCAAACGCTTCAATGCAATTTAATGGGTTTTCAGATGCCGTAATCGCATTAAAGTAAGGTTGATAACCTGCAATTAATAAAGCATTATTTTCGTCTTGTTGCCACGTTGTCTGCCCTGCTTCTGTTAATTCAAGCACAACCTTATCCGCTTTACCTGCTTGGATTGCATAAGCTAAACGCCCAATTAAACTCGCCTCATCAAAACGATAACTATGCTGAAGTTTGACCACACTATTTTGCAATGCCGAATGCGTGTTGTTGGCTTCATCATTTCGTGCATAATCACTTAAATCTATTGCTGCTAAATCAGCGACCATAGTCACAAAATCTGCATCAAAAGACATGGCATGCTGACATAAATTAGCTAACACCGCGCCCGATTCCACTGAGGCTAATTGCTGACTATCGCCCAGTAATACTAATCGGGCTGTGGGCGCTAAAGCTTGTAATAATTTCGCCATCAAACTGATATCTATCATCGACGCTTCATCGACAATAATTACATCAAACGGTAACGGACGATCTGCGTTATAACGCCCTTGTTCATTATGTGCATTAATGCCTAATAAACGATGTAAGGTTTTGGCTTGAATAGCCGTGTTGTCTTTATCGCTAATCACATGTTGTAACCGTGCGGCGGCTTTGCCTGTCGGCGCTGCTAAGGCAATTCGTAAATCTGCTCGTTGTTGATATAAACAGTGTAATAGTCGTAATACAATCGTTGTTTTTCCGGTACCTGGACCACCAGAAATCACGCTAAACTGACGTGTTAAGGCCATTAATACCGCGACTTTTTGCCAATCAATACCATCAATCGTTGTCGGCCATTCAGCTAAAATTTGTTTGAGTTGTTGGTGGTTTGTTAAAGCAATCTCTGCATGGCGCTGCGTAATCGCTGTTGCGACATGTTGTTCATCATGCCAATAACGATATAAATACACTAAGCCATTATCCGCCATGATCAGTGGACGATAATCATCGCCCGTTCCTACGACATTGCTGAGTTTTAAACGACGTTGCCATTCGCTAACATCATCTGGCAATAAGTGACGAACGCTGTGGAAAAGCCCCGTCATCTGATTTAAGTTTAAACAAACATGACCTTGCGAAACGGCTTCGGTCAATAAGCCCGCCGA
>LAZR01001876.1_pt1 | contig 12752 bp, 7 predicted proteins | sample 329461 | NCBI WGS metagenome assembly LAZR01 (sample SAMN03002196, study PRJNA259156) | marine sediment metagenome | biome: sea floor; feature: Hydrothermal impacted sediments; material: marine sediment; isolation source: Loki non-amplified sample from Loki's castle hydrothermal vent sediment ...
ATTTAAAGATCTATTGTTTTTTATTTTTATCATCTCATTCATTCAAAAATCAGACAATATATACATTTTTTATTTCATAATATCTTAACTGCTTAACAATTTAAATTGTAGGTAATTTAAACAATACAATAGTAAAAAATATAAACATACTCACATTAAAGAACAACGCACCATTTGAAAATTTATTTTATTTGTTAAAAATACAGAAAAAAAGGTAACATAGACACAAATTGACTAATCCTTTTTTTTTAAACTGTTAAATTCATTTCCATTATACTAGCGACCTCCCAATCAATAATAAAATAAAATTATAATGTAAATTATTGAAGAGTAAACAGGTTTGTTTAAGATAAAATAAAAATATAAAAAAGAGAAATATAAAATGATAACTTGAATTATTTGTTATGAGATTCAAACTTAATATCATTAAAATTTCATAGGATAATGATCCAAAAAGAAGCAAAAATTACAATTTTATTCATTGGAGCAAATTATAATAATCAAAAAGTAATTCGAACAGAAAAAGAATTTAGAAAGATTAAGGAAACTATTTCCCATTTACCTTATAAAAATCTAATCAATGTAGTTGAATCTTTTGCAACAAAAAGACATGAGATCACAACTAAAATAATTGAAAATAAACCTCAAATAATTCATTTTTCTGGTCATGGTTCACTTAATACTGGTCCTTTATTCGAAGATGACGGTGAGATTATCAATGCACTTGATCTTCAAATTGATTTGGTTGATAAATTAAAAAAGTATGCAGATTTTGTAAAAGTAATAATATTTAATGTCTGTGAGTCATCCATAATTGCTGACAAAACCTCAAAGTTCATAGATTTTACCATTGGGACTGATGAAACCACAGATGATGATTGCGCTATCGCTTTCGCCAAAGGTTTCTATAAAAATTGGGGAAATAAAGATGAAATTAGAAATTCAATAAGTACAGGAAATGAAAAATATGCTTCAAAGCATTTCAAAAAAAATAAAGAAAGACCTCAACCTTATCATCCGTATAATAGAGAAGGTATTAAAAATGTTTATCTAGAATCACTTTTGGGGAAAACATATTGGGAAAATTTCCTTACAAATTTTAATCCAAATCTAAGAAGATATGTAGGTTGTGCATTAAAGTTAGCTGCCACTTTAAACCAAGAAAATATTGAAGAATTCATTACATTATTTAACTTATTTTTAGAAGAATTTCTTAAGCTCAAAGTCAATAAAAAAATTGTTGAAGAAATAATACAAAAAACTAAAGTATTATCTAATAAAATTATATTTCAAATTACAGATGGGTTAATTGATTCTAGTAAAAAGGAATTTATAGAAGAAGAAGGGATCTTTACCGAATTAACTCAGGTCTTAGAACTAATTCAGGTATTTTATGAATCTAATCCTGAATATTGTCTTTCAATTTTTAACGATTTAATTTTAAAAAAAGATATTGATTGGAACAAGCAAATCCATATTTTACTTGAAAATGCTAATAAAGCGTTATTTTTCTACAGGGCATTTAATCAAAATGAAATATATAAATTTCCTAACGTAAAATTATTAAATTATTGTAAACAACTATTGGATTTGACTGATCTGGCTTCTCAGTATGGATACAGATATGAAAAAGATTTATTTGAAAAAGATCCCGACCTTGTTATCAAATTTAAAGATTTCTTCAATAAAATGGAAGACCTGCAAAGTAGGGAAAGAATTTTTTTACTTCTAGGACATATGGGGCTTGGAAAGACATGGAATGCCTCATTTATCGCATATGAATATATTAAGAAAAATATTCCAGTATTTTTTTTTTCTTTAGGTGGTTCTTTCCAAACAAAATTCAATAATATTTTGGGGGGATTTTTACAAGAAGGAGAAGAACAGAAGATTTCAGAGTTCTTTAAAGACGAGGAGGGTGAGGATCGACGAATATTGATAATTTTTGATGGTTTTGATGAACTACCGCCTTTTGAAAGAGAAGATTTTATCGGAAATATATGCAATTATATTAAAGATAGGGAAAACTCAAACCATTTAATGATTTTATTAACTTCAAGATTGGTAGACTGGATTAACACACCATCTGTAAATAAAAATGCCAGAAAATACCGAGAATTTATATATCAAAACAAATTCTCTCAAATTTTTGATGATATAACAATCCACACTGGTGCAAGTTATATTTTAAAAGACATTAAAGACGAAGAGCGTCTAATACAAATAAATCAAAAATATCAGATAGATTATGCTAAAATCAATGACATACAAATACGTAAACTGTTAACAAAACCATTTATCATTAGGATCATATCAAAAACTAATTTAAATTTATATGACAGTAAATTTGATCCAAAGAATGATGCATGGTTTAGTATTTTTGCTAAATCTGAAACAGAAGACACTATCTTAAAGAGAATGGGAATAACTGATGAAGTAGAAGGTATTTTTCAAGAACTAATCTGTGAAATAGCAGATCCTTATTCTCCCATCCTGGAAGATGACCTTAAGGATTTTATTGAAAAGTTTAAGCTCAATTGGAATGTGATATTTTCAAGTGGAATAATTCATCGAAAAAAAAAAAACTTACAATATGAATATCTTTTCAAAAAAGAATATCAAGGGTTTATTGAGAGATATATAACTGATCTAAATGCTTATTTTCATCAAAATCTCATAAGCAAAGCTGATGCCAAATGTTTGGAAAAGATCGAAAATAACTTAAGAGAACAACAAATTAATCTTATTTTAAAAAATATTACTGATCGCGAAGAATTACAGAGAGATAAGGGTTATGCTTGTGATATAAATGGGAGAGTAATTGGATTATATCTTAAAGGTCTTAACTTAAAATATGTCCCGCTTGGTGTAGTAAAATTGATTGGATTACAAGTATTAAATCTTCAGAATAATGATATAGAAAAGATTCCTGATTCTATAGGAAGGTTACATAACTTAAAAAATTTGAATTTAAAGGTAAATAAAATAATTAAACTTCCCGATACTCTAAATAATTTGAAAAATTTAAACCGGCTTAATATTCAAGGCAATAAAATAGAATCCATTGATCTTGAGGGATTTGATTGGCAACTTCAATTTCTCAATATTTCAGACAACAATAAATATAAAGGACTTAATCAAAAGGATAAAATTCATTCGATTGATTTCGTTTCAAATAGTTTAAATTTAATTGATGACGAGGTAGAGGGATATAAAATCAAAGATGCTGTTGTTTTTGATTATTTAGTTCAATTAATTCATTCAGGACACATAAGTTCTTTTAAAATTCAACAAATAAAAAATCACCGTATTAGATCAATGACTATAAATAATCCAAATGAACTGAAAAAAATCTTTTGGTCATTGGAAGAGTTGGAATGTTTGGAATTAGTTAATAGATCCATAAAATTTGAGGAAAATACCACAATTAGATCGTTGAGAATAATTGATACCTTCGGTCAAAAAAATAAAACTTCTTTAGAACTCGACGAATCTATTTACAAACTAGAATGCTTAGAAACTCTTTATATTGAAGGATTCCATGAGCTCGTTCTTCCTGAAAGTTTAAAATCCTGTTCAAAATTAAAACAAATCATAATTTTTTCAGAATATACTTCAATCTTACCCCCTATATTGTTAGAATTAGTAAATTTTCCAAATATAATTATCAGTACGAGAATAGGCCTTAATGAAATTAATAAGCTAACAAAAAACTTTAATTTAAACCATCCTCAGATGGTAATAAGATTAGCAAAAAGTTCTGCAATACCTAATTTAATTCTTAATTCACATATTCAAAAATTATGTTTAGTGCATGATATAAAATTTCCTCAAGAAATTACCTTTAAAGGAATCTTAAAAAAGGTTTTAGTTACCTCGGGAAACAACCTTTCGACCAAGTTTTTGAGTGATTCTGATTTCTGGAACAATTCTGAAGAAGGAAATTTGTATCTTGGATTTATCAAAACAGGTTGTTTATTACCGGATCTAATAAATAATTTTGAAACCTTAAATTATCTCAGAATTGACCACACATCATTACCTCAATTACCTAATTGGGTTTTAAAATCTCCAAAAATTAAGAAATTACTCATTACAATTGATGATTTACCGACTCTACTTGAAAATTTTCATGATGTTTCAAATGAAGGTATTTTTTTAATAAAGGCAAAAAATATTCAAAAAATACCAGATATCCCTGTCAAAATGGAAAATTTGACGCATTTTGTAATAAACCAACCAAATTTAAATGTATTACCTGAATTTATTGGTCAATTAACTCAAATTAGAAGATTAAAAATTACTCAAAATCAGTTAAATGAATTAAATAAAACTTTTGGACTAAAAAAAAATAAGCTTTATTTCAAATTTCGAGTGAATCCTGGATGTAGGTTACCAGAATCAATTGGGAATTTAAAAAATTTAGTAAAACTTCGAATTAACCTAGAAAGTTTAAAAAATATCCCAGATTCTTTTGGTAATTTAACTCAAATTAAACAACTTTATATTTCTTCAGAGCTGTTGAATAAAACTGATTTAGAAAAATTCAGGAAAAAAGAATATTATTTTGAAATAAGAACCCTTCCCGCATGCTATTTACCAGAATCATTAGCAAATCTTAAAAATTTAACTCATCTTCAGATTGAAAAGTTGGATCTAAATATTCCTTTCGATTTTATTAAAAGTTTAACAAATTTAACATACCTAAGAATTATAACTCCCGGGCTAAATGAATTTCCTGATTTCATTGAATTTTTACCCAAGATAAAGCATGTAGATATTTGTTCAAAGCAAATTCCCTTATTAAAATCTGAAATATGGGAAGAAGATAACATAGGTCGTTTTGAACTAACAATTCATAACCAAGGTATAAATCAACAACGTAGAGTTCGAGAAATCCCTTTTAAACTTAAATATTTTACAAATGTTACGCACATTCGAATTTCTGGAACTAGAATTATAGATTTTACTCCTAAAAATTTTGATTTAAGAAATTTAACCCATTTTCGTTTAGAAGACTCATTAAAAATCCCCGATTATATTAGGCATCTAAATAATGTTCCTCTAATTGAACTGGATGCTAGAAATATATCATCAATACCTCAATCGTTTCGTGAATTTTCACATATTAAACAATTAGTAATTACACCAAGTGTTATTCCCTTTTCGAATCATTTCTGGAGCAACAAAATTATAAAATCTTTAAGAATCCAAGTTAGCAGCAGTCATAATTTCTCTAATTTTATTAAGGATTATAAAAACTTAACGGGAATCTGGTTAGAATTACCTAGAATAAATATTTTACCAAAAGATTTTGGGGATTTCATTGATAGGTTCAAAGAACTAAGGATTTATACAAAAAGTGAAATAAAAGAATCTTTTACGGATTTTCTTGATAACCTCGACAGAAATATCTTTATATTAAAATTACATCCAATGTCTAATATTCCAGACTCTCTTAAAAAATATGTTATACAGAATTAGTTTTTTTTCAGTTGGGTAATAAATTTAAATTTTTAGATCTGAATTTGAAAATCTTAAGTATGAATAAGAAGTACTTATAATTGATGAGGATATAGTAGAAATGGGGGGTCTCCCATTGGGGAGTAAAAATCCTGAAGCAATACTTTCAACTGAAGACTTTATTGACAGTCTTTTAGAAGAGATTAAAGAATTGCAGCCAGAATTTAGAGATCTATCATTAACTCAATTGAGAATTGAGGTTAGTAAAATTATCAAAGGCTCAAGTTATTTCTTAAAACATATCATAGCTCGTATTAAAAGTTCCAACAACCCAAAAATTTATAATCCAAAGTATTCATTTTCAGAGGAACTTTTAGATTTATTCGAACAAAGATTGGAAGAGAAATATGGTGCCAGAGTAAAAAATTGTTTTGATCTAATCGATAGATATAAAGAAGCTAACGACCTAAAAACCTATTCAAGACAACAGTATCATATCCATAATCCTAATCTTAACCCCCACTTTTTCGGTAATTTGGATACAGAAGAAAGAGGATATTGGTTTGGATTTATGTTAGCAGACGGGTCAATTACACTAGGTGGTGATGACAGAGTCAGATACCAAATCTCAATAGAACTGAGTATAAAGGATAAAGAACAATTAGTAAAGTTTACTAATTCAATTGGTTTAAAAACTGCAAAAATAGGTGAAAGGACAAGAACAATCGAAGGGGTAGAATATGATATGGCATATGTCACCTTTACTTGTAAACCCATGGTTGATGATTTAAGAAATCTTGGATATTTTGAATTTAAGGATGGGGGTAGGTTAAGTTCTCTTGAAAGTATGCCTTATAACATCCAGAAATCAATTATTTTAGGTTTTTTTGACGGGGATGGACTTCAAGGGAGAAGTGAGATTGCCTCTTCGAATGTTCAGTTTCTATATCAATTAAAGGAGTATTATAATATTAAATATCCTGTAACCCTTAAGGTTGGTCTAGATGCTGATTATATTAGTAATAATCCTATAAAGCCTACAAAGAATGTTTACCGCTTATCTCTTGGTGCAACTTTTTTTAATGATTTACTCAATAATTACGGAAATAGTATGGAGAGGAAAAGAATCTTTTTAGATGAATATCGTGATAAATACGATCTCTTAAATGAGTTAGTTGGAAACGCAGAACTCTTACAAAATATGGTTAATAATTTCCCTCAAAGCTGGTTAGCACAACATTTTGATGTTAACGTTAAAACCTTTCATAAACTTTGCCTAGAATGGGGTATCAATTTGCAAGATAATGGCTACTGGACATTAAGTAGATTGGAAGAAGCTCGTGAAAAATTCAATAAATTAAATAAAGACTAATATACTATTCTTTTTTTTCTTTTTTTAAAATATTCAATTAAAAAACAAATTTTTCTTCAAATTTTGAAATCTTGAAGATTTAGAGAGTCAATTGAGATAATGCGAAGACCCCATCCGTTTAGAGTATTAGCTATGGATTATCTCGTGCAGCAATTAAATACCAAAAGTTTTGCAAAATTAAAGATTGATTTAACTAAGGGTCAATTGGTAAAGCTACAAGCGGATATGGGAAATATGGTTAGAGCATTTTTCTTCCAGAATTTCTATAACTTGGAATATATTGATACGAGTATCTTACATGATGATGATTCTAGACTAGATCAACTTGAACGGAAAAAGTTTCTATTAAATCAGTATGATTTAATTAGGAATATTATTTTTGCTTGTTGGAAAGATTCTAATGAAATTTTATCTTTTGCTCAAATTAATACAAATACAAAACTGGTAAACTTCAATCTTACTTTACACAAAAGATTCATTTCGGATTTGAAAAATTAAAAGTCTTAGAAAAAATTATAGGAAATCTAGCTGATTCTCTGTATAAAGACTTAGCATTAGAAGGTATAAAAAAATATAAAATATTAGCCAGTACCGTTCGACCATTTCTTATCGGAACTGCAGCACATCATATATTAGAGAACCACTTTGTAGACCATATACAACGCCGCTCGAAATCTACTAAAGTATTTTTTGAAACATGGGTTAACTACCCTCAGAGGATTCGAGGTGATCTTTCAATACTTAATTTCAAACAAGATTTTAATAATCTTCAAAGTATTTTAGGATTTGATAATAATATTGATGAACTAGTTGTGGATTTTACGCATACTAAAGGGTATAGTGTTATACTTGATAAAGCTACAAAAGGTTATCAATCTGACAACAGATTCTTGATAATACCAATTTACGGAGAAGTTAGTGCTAGTGAGCTTAGTGAATTAAACAATAAATTAACTATGAGGGGTGTTAGGAATGTGAAGGTCGTTTCTATTTCTGAGTTTTGTTCTCTTTTCTCTATTAATCCTGCTTCATTAACTAATATTTTACAGCAAATAGAAGATTCATATACTAATGACGATGTGTTTGACAACTTGATTAAAGAAAGTGGTAATTCCTTTATCACCTTAGGAGCCACAAATGTAGACAATTCCCATTACTTATTATTTCAGGGACTTATTTCAGAACTTCTTAGTTAAATTTTTTTTATATTTTTTTAAGTCATTAAATATTTCATCATTCGATATTTCGAGTGAATAAGATTCAACAATTTCTTTATTGTCAAGATAAGCTATTAAGGTCTTATGAGAATCTCGTTTTGTAATTCCCCAAAATTCAGAGATAGGTGCAAGTCTTAGAGATATTAATAAGTTTTGGGCTAAATTTTGCTGTTCTTCCTGATTCAGATCAAACGGGCTGAAATTTATGTTTTGCTTGAAGTTTAATAGCTCTTTATCATTTTCCTCTTCTTTTAATAATTTCGAAAAAAGGGTGTCATCCCAACCGCCAATTGTGAATCCGTTTCTACCATAATAGAAGATTACCGGGAATTTTTTTTTAGTGGGGGTAATCACAAATACCCAGACATTAAAAAATTGAAAATAACCCCCTAGTTCTATAGAAGGAAGCAGTGTTTTTAACCGTCCTATATAATCTATGCTTTGCATTAAATGATAATGGAGCTTCCTAAACTGTGAAAATGTACATACTCGACTACTGTATTTCCCTGTAATAAACGATGGATTGTCATCTCTGAAAAGGTACCTGAAAACAAATCCATAACCATTATTTCCGATCGATACTTCCTCTATGCTATAATTTCCTTGCGAGGCTTTTTCTGCTAAGCTAATAATATTTTTAACATCATCCATGGTTAAGTCAAAATAAGATTTTTTCTATTATTTTAATCTTCTGTGCTTCTTAAATAATTTATCAGCTTACGGGTTTTTTAGATTTCAATTATTATTAAGTAAATTTAATTAAAATTTAATAAACTTACATTATCAATCAGATTTGCTTTATTATTACTTTATTTGGCTTTTTTCATGCTTCAAAATTAGTTTTTTATCAGTTATTATGATCCATTAAGTTGCGATTTTCATTGAATTTTATAAGGATATAGTAAAAATTATAAATCCGACAGCATTTAAGATTATCATTCAATAAAAAAAAAAATATAAATACATTACTCATCAAAATAAAAGAGTTGATAAAGAATGAGTAGAGAAAAAATAAAACCTCATTTAAATCTTGTAGTTATAGGCCACATCGATCATGGAAAGATTTAGTTTGTCCCAAACTTAATCCCATAGAGTCAACTATGATGGGCGCACTTCTCATTGATACCGGAGCAGTAAGCGAGAGAGAAGCTCGAGAACTCGAAAAACTCGCAAAAGAGTTTGATAGAGATTCTTGGTCATACGCGTTTGTATTTGATAAATTAAAAGAGGAGCGTCAGCGTGGAATTACCATTGATCTTGCGTTTAGGAAATTTGAGACACCAAATCGATACTTTACAATTATTGATGCGCCAGGTCATGCAGATTTCGTAAAGAACATGATAACAGGAGCCAGTCAGGCTGATGCTGCTATTCTTGTCGTATCTGGTAAAAAAGGCGAGATGGAAGTTGGAATCTCCGCAAACGGACAAACACGTGAACATGCGTATTTAGCCCAAACCTTAGGCGTGAAACAGTTGGTAGTTGCTGTCAATAAAGCTGATGTGTATAATTATTCCGAAGAGCGCTATAATGAAGTTAAAGAATCTGTTGGCGATCTTCTCAAAAATATAGGTTTCCGAGTAAAAGATGTACCGTTTGTACCAACAAGTGGAATTGCAATGGATAATTTATCTAAAAAAAGTGATAAACTATCTTGGTATGATGGGCCAACTTTAATTGAGGCCATTGATAACTTCACTCTCCCAGAGAAACCATTAAAAAAACCATTAAGAATACCAATTCAAGATTCATATAAGATTAAAGGAACTGGAGTTGTTCCTGTTGGTAGAGTAGAAACGGGAGTACTGAATAAGAATGATAAGATTATAATTATGCCCACAGGTTTCGAAGGAGAAGTTAGGAGTATCGAGATGCACCATGAAGAAATAGATAAAGCAGAGCCGGGTGATAATATAGGTATGAGCATCCGTGGAATCACCACAGCAGATGCTAGCCGTGGAGATTGTTTAGGACATCCTGATAATCCACCTACAGTGATAAACCCTAGTGGGAAATGGACAGGTCAGATTATCGTTATTTTTCACCCAACAGCAATAGCTCAAGGATATACACCAGTTGTTCATGCACACACAGCTCAGGTTGCCGCTAAGTTCGTAAGTTTACTAAAGAAGCTTGATCAGAAAACTGGTGCGGTAATCGAAGACTCACCTAAGTTTCTCAAGAGAAACGAAGCTGCGATTGTTGAATTATCTCCTATCAAGAAAATGTGTCTAGAAAAATATGAAGACTTCCCCGAAATGGGGCGGTTCGCCGTACGCGACATGGGAAGAATAAGCTGAATCTCTCAGCTTAATCCTATAACCGTCGCTGTCGGCATAGTGAAGGATCTTGATGTTGGTAAGGCTATAACGGATAAATAAATCTTTTTTTTAACTCTTTTTATCTTATCTTTATCTGAACAAATAAAAATTTTCCTTTATGCATCTCTTTCATCATCTGGTAAGAGTTTAGAAACTCGATGTGCGAATTAGGATTTCACAAAGTTTTTTTTTGAAATTTCATGCAGTGCTCCACAAATCGCTTAGGAGAATAGGCACAACCTCCCACGTCAACCCCACCCAATCTATCTAATATTTTGGCTGGAAAATAATTATTTTTAATACATAGCTTCTCCAGAGATTTGAGATTCCCTAAACCTTTAAGAGATTTAATCTGATTTTTTCCAAGATATAATTCCCTTAAATTAAAAAGATTTTTTAATCCTTTAATTTCTTTAATCTTATTTGCGTTAAGATATAGTATATGTAGATTAGTAAGATTTTGTTAAATAATCACATTGTGACTTGATAATAAAAACCTATGCTTCAAATTTGTGGGAGGATTTGGAAAATTTTAAAACTGTGTATTTAATAATTAAAAACAGATACCACTTCATACTCTCAAGTATTCTTCATTTGAACTCGATCAAAATTGCTTTAGTGATTTTAACTTGAAACAGCTGAGTAATTACATCTTTGTATTAATCCAAAATATTGTATGTCATTATTTAGTCAAATTATGCCATAATGTTTAAATATCTATGTTGATATTAGTAACATGCATGACATATTTTCCAAAAATTAATTTTAATAGAAATTTCGAAAAAGAGAATCAAAAATCCAAGTGATTATATAAAGAGGAGATTAAATAACTATGGAAAATTTGGATGAGTATATCTTAGAATTTCAAAATTATCAAGAAGGGAGTTATGAATATGGAACTCTAACTACGGAAGAGGATATTACAAAAGCTATTGAAAACGGAAAGAAAATTGTTTTTATTAAAAATAAAGGTCCGTCAAAAATATTTCTTTTCCTAGGGGGGACGCTTATTGGCCTCGGATTAATTTTAGGTATAATTCTTCCTGAATTGTGGGAAATTTCTAAATTCTATTTTTTTGCTATGTTTTTCGGAATTACTGGTACTTTAGGGCTTATTGGCCTAATTATCGGGTTATTTAGTATACGTACATCCTTTTTAGTTTTGGGTCAAGAAGGTATAGTATATAAAAAATTACAAGCGAGAAGTATAAAAGGATTTAGATGGGAAGATATTAGCTTGGAAGTTAGTTCCTTCATGTCTATCACAATTCATATTTTAATGCCAAATGGGGATTTCTTTGAATTAACTTCTAGACAATATTGTTCAAAAGAATTTCCAAAATTAAAATCGAAAAAAGCATTCGCCCTACATAAGTATACATTTATGTTATATTACAGTTATAGAAAGTTGAAACAACAAGTCAATAAAGACGTAAATAGTGCTGAAAGTACAAAGATGGTTAATTCCAGCACTCTCGAAGATTTAAAAGAAGAATATCGTCAATATAAAGAAAAAAAGTATAAATTTGGAAAATATGGAACAGCAGAACAAATTCAAAATGAATTCTTTAAAGGCAAAATCTTTATTTTAAAGGGGGGATTGAGAAGTTTCGATTGGTTTATAACATTCATATTATTTATAATGGGATTTATACCGGGGATTTTTTTATGGATTTATAATATTTGGTATGGTATTTCCGCGATTTGTTTCTGGGCAATTCTTGAATCATTTTTCTGTACTAAGCTGGGGCATCTACTAATAATTAGCCCTTCAGGGTTCTATTATCGAAAGATTTTAAGCTCAGGTTTTTTTTCTTGGAATCAAGTAACCCATATTGAAGAAGACACTATAGAGGGTATCGATGCACCCCCTGGGGGAATGGTAACAATCTCTATATCTCTTGAGAGAACAATAAAATTAAGGTCAAATTATTACCTTAATAGGGAATTTCCGAAAAAAGTTGAAATAGAAATGTTTTTCATTTTATTTTATATCTACTCTCACCGAGGGGAAAAACGAGAATCACAATTACCTATTCATTCTTCATGGAGTTCATCCTTGTTTAATTCACCTATAAAAGCTAGTTACCCATTCACCTTTGAAGGAACAATTAGTAATTTCTCACCATATATCCAGAATTTCTCATTTACATCACAGGATATAAATGAAATCCCATCCAATTCCAATATAAAGGAAGAGAAACCTAAAATTATTTCTGATAACCAATCACAAAAATTTCCACCCATTTCAGAATTACTCAAAAAGTTAAGCATCCCAAAGAAAGAGTAGGGGTAAAAAAATATTATGAAATCAAAAGTAAAATCAAAAATAATAATTTTAATAACTTTAGGAATCCTTTTCGCATTATCAACTATGGT
>LAZR01001877.1_pt1 | contig 12741 bp, 11 predicted proteins | sample 329461 | NCBI WGS metagenome assembly LAZR01 (sample SAMN03002196, study PRJNA259156) | marine sediment metagenome | biome: sea floor; feature: Hydrothermal impacted sediments; material: marine sediment; isolation source: Loki non-amplified sample from Loki's castle hydrothermal vent sediment ...
TGCCATCAATTTATGACACCACCCATGTGGTCACCGATTGGGCCAGCTTTAAGATACAGTTCATGCAAATGGTCATGCCGGTAATGGTACTTGCGCTGCAAACCACGGCCCAGATCAGTCGCTACATGCGCGGAGCCATGCTGGACAACCTCAACCAAGACTACGTCCGTACGGCCCGCGCCAAGGGGCTTAAGGAAACTACAGTGGTTCTGGTCCACGTCTTGCGCAACTCGATGATTCCGGTCGTTACCGTCATCGCCCTTGGAATGCCTGCAATCTTTGGCGGGGCCATCATTACGGAAAACGTGTTCAAGGTGAACGGCATTGGCCAACTGCTGCTGACTGCGCTTTTCGCCAACGATCTGCCGATGGTAATGACGCTGACCTTTATCTTTGCCATCCTAATCGTTCTGTTTAACCTGATTGCCGATATTCTATACGGCCTGCTTGACCCAAGGATCCGCTATGACTGAGCAAGCAATCCCAGCGAGCCCGATCGAGGCCGATCTTGAACTTTACGGGGCATTGGTCGACAAAGAACCGCAAAAACCGCCGCGCAGCCAATGGATCGACGTTTGGCAGCAGTTTCGTAAACACAAAGGCGCGGTTTTCGGTGGTAGTTTTCTACTTTTCATCACGCTTGCAGTCGTCTTTGGCCCATTTTTGTGGGATGTTGACCCCAAGGCGTTGGACATTCGCAATAAGAATTGGCGCCCGATCTATCAGTTATTATTCGACAGCGAAGCGAAGGCAGGCTGGGCACATCCATTCGGCACCGATCAATTGGGCCGTGATATCATGGCCCAGATGATCGCAGGCGGTCAGGTCTCAATGGCGGTTGGCTGGCTGGCCATGGGATTGGCGTTGGTCATCGGTAGCGCGATCGGGGTGCTGTCGGGCTATTTTACAAAGCTCGATTTCTGGCTCATGCGGTTTACCGATCTGGTGCTGTCACTACCGATCCTTCCGTTGACATTACTGGCTGTCACGCTGTTTCGCCAACCGCTTAACTCCCGGTTCGGACCCGAGGGAGGGATGTTCATCTTGATCGTCGGGATCATTGGTTTAACATCCTGGATGCAGACTGCCCGGATCGTGCGGGGCGATATCCTCGCGCTGAAGGAGCGGGAGTTCATACTTGCCGCCCGGTCAATCGGTACACGGTCGGGAAAGATCATTCGGCGGCATCTATTACCCAACGTGATTTCCCCAATCATGGTATCTGCAACATTGGGGTTGGCGACAGCCATCATTACCGAGAGCGCATTGAGTTTCCTCGGCGTAGGGTTTCCTTCGGATTTTCCAACTTGGGGTAAACTTCTATCTGATGCCGTATCGCGAATGCAGGAATTTCCCGAACGTGTTCTCCTGCCCGGCATCGCTATTTCCCTGACCGTACTGAGCGTGAATTATCTGGGCGACGGGTTGCGGGATGCGTTGGACCCGCGTTTGCGCGGACGGTGAACAATCGTCGATAGAGTGCGCCTGATCTTAGTCTGTCATTGAGTATTTTTAAAAGGGTGAAGCCGATGCGGTGGACTTCGGTCATGGCCCAATGCATTTTTGCCGCTTCAGCGAATAAGGAAATAAGTGCCGAGCCCTGCTTTATCACAGAGCGCTTGTTCGTGAAGTTGACAAATAGAAGAATTATTTTGAACGGTATTGGTGTTGACCGGAACACTTTCCCTGGCAGCAGCAGAGCTGCGGCCTAAAACGCCTTGATCTGGCTTTAAATTCGGGCCAATTGGGAAATTGTTCTGCATACATAGGGATCAAGGCAATGTTTGAATCATTTGGTTTTGAAAATGCCACGCCACAGCAGGCTGCCGTTCTTCTTGCGGTGCTGGTAGGGTTGGTTTTTGGCGTATTTGGTCAGATTACCAAATTCTGCTTTCGTCGTTCGCTCGTCGGGGAAGATCGTGTTGCGGCAGCCGGGGTGTGGCTAACGGCTTTGGCGTTTGCGGTTGTCGGTACACAGGCTGCAGTCGCTGCCGGGTGGATTACATTTGATGCTCATCGCTTCATGTCGGCTGATTTGCCTTATGTTGCGATTGCTGTAGGCGGATTGCTTTTCGGCGCGGGTATGATCCTGACCCGAGGTTGCATTTCGCGACTGACTATTCTTGCGGGGTCGGGAAACCTTCGCGCCGTTTTGGTGCTTGTGGTATTTGCGGTGGTTGCCCACGCCACGTTGAAAGGGGTATTCGCACCGTTTCGCGTCGCATTGGGGTCTATTACTGCTGATTTGGGCGCGGCCATCAGTTTGGCTAACTGGCCGGGTGGTAGCTGGTTTTGGACCGGTCTTATCGCTGTAGCCGCGTTGAGCTATGCAGCAAAGTCAGGTAACCGTGCCGGGACGTTGGTCATGGCGGCGGTCATTGGGCTGCTGGTCCCGCTGGCTTGGGTCGGTACCGGATTTATCCTGTTCGATGAATTTGACCCCATTGCCATGGAAAGTCTTTCCTTTACTGCCCCCTCGTCTGACGCGTTGTTCTGGGTCATAGCGAACAGCTCCATCCCGGCAGGCTTTGGCGTCGGCTTGCTGGGAGGCGTGCTTGCCGGTGCCGCTTTGGCAAGCCTGACCTTCGGTGGTTTCTCTTGGCAAAGCTTTGAGACGCCGGCTCAGACAGGTCGTTATCTGGCCGGGGCTGCGTTGATGGGTATTGGTGGGGTATTGGCCGGAGGGTGCACATTGGGCGCAGGCCTGTCTGGCGTGCCTACGCTGTCAGTGGCCGCGATTTTCGCCATCGTCATGATTGCTGTCGGTGCGTTGGCAATGCAGGCGGCCTTGAAGGTTTCGCCGGCACAGCGCCCCGCTCACGGGTAAGGGTTATTGGATCCTGTGCCGTAACCGGCGCAGCAACCACCATACCAAACCAACCGCCACAGGTACAGCAAGGGCCGTCAACGTGCCCTTGCTGACCCCGGTCTGTTCGGCCAAGGGGTAGAGCATGTAGGACACCAGTGATACCGCGTAATAGCTGATCGCAACCACTGACAGCCCCTCGACGGTGTGTTGTAACCGAAGTTGCAAATCAGAGCGTTTGTCCATGCTTGCCAGGATTGCCTGATTTTGAGCCGAGCGCTCTACGTCTACGCGGGTCCGCAGCAATTCGGCAGCACGGATCGCGCGTGCCGACATGGTCTGCAACCGGGTTTCAGAAGATTTGACAGTACGCATCGCGGGTTCGTACCGACGCATCATGAATTCATCGAACCCCTGTCGCGACCTGAAGCGGGTTTCACGCAGGGCCGCGATCCTTTGTGCGACGATTGCTTGATAGGCCTCTGTTGCCCCAAGCCTGTAAGAGACCTCAGCAGACAGTGTTTCAAGTTGCACCGAGACGTCTAACAGTTTGTGCAGTGTGTCTTCCGCCATCGCGCCCGTTTCACGCATAGTGGCCATCAGGTCAGTTAACTTACTGTCGAGAGCATTTAGCTGGCCGCCGAAATCGCGCACTTGCGCAAAGCCCAGCATCGACATGGATTTATAGGTTTCGATCTCGCACAACCGCTGGACAATACGACCCAGCCGCCTGGTGCCAGTGCCTTCGGAGGCGAAGATCGCCATGCGCATATGGCCCGCTGAATCGATGCGAAAATCGCTCGCCACAACTGCGGCGTCATCAAGCACAGAAGCCACCGCCAAGCTTTCCGGGACAAACCAATCCCTGAGCGCGTCTGATATCTCGGTGTCTTGCTCGGGGCGCTCCACAAGGCGGAGCAGAATGGAGGTGATACGCTCGGCGTTCAGGTTGCTGCGCCAGCTCTCGGGGAAAACATCAAATTCGGCGGGGTCAAACGGTCGCGTACCGGCTTGATCCAAAAACACCGTATAAGTGACAAATTCCGTGTGCTGCTCCCATTTCAGGGCGTATTTTCCCATCGGCCCATAGTAGTGAGTAGCGTTATCCGCGGGCAGCGGCGCACCGTAATGTTTGAGCAGAGCACACAGGTGATCCAGATCTTGCGAGCGATCTCGCGACGCCGCATCGCCCGGCTGTCGTATCGCCAGATAGGCACCGACATGCGGCACCGTGAGCGACGGAAACGGGCGCGCGTGTAGTTCACTGTTAAGCGCGTAGCGTAAAGGGTGGTCTTTGATCGCAGCCATTCGATTACCTTGTTTAGTCTTGCAACATATTTTGCAAACAATACGCAGCGTTCTTAATAAAGGATAGCTTAATATTTATAATTATCAGTAAGTTACGGTGTACCGCGGAATACCTTAGCATGTTGCATTGCACAGGCGTGAAGATTTTGCGACCGACTGTGTCCTGATCCACTGGCTAACCTGTGAAATGGGGAGGTATTACCAAAGCTTAGCCAAGGCTGGCTGTAAGCCCTAAGATGAGGCAAACCTGCCTTAGGTCACAAGGTGAATAGGAAACGCTAAGGGGCGGCACTTTATAGCCCCGCCCCTATTATTCATAATAAACCTGATACCAAAAAATCAGTCGATCATTGGCAGAAGCTTGTCCAAACTTGCTTTGGCGTCGCCATAAAACATCCGCGTATTGTCTTTGAAGAACAGCGGGTTCTCGATACCCGAATAGCCGGTGCCCTGCCCGCGCTTGGAAACGATAACGTTCTTGGCCTTCCAGCATTCCAGAACCGGCATACCCGCGATAGGGCTGTTCGGATCATCTTGGGCTGCTGGGTTCACGATGTCATTCGAGCCGATAACAATGGCAACATCCGTTTTTGGGAAGTCGTCATTGATCTCGTCCATCTCCATCACGATGTCATAGGGCACTTTGGCTTCAGCGAGCAGCACGTTCATGTGACCCGGCAAACGACCCGCAACCGGGTGAATGGCAAAGCGCACATTCTTACCTTGCGCACGCAGCTTTTTGACCAGTTCGCTCACCGCTTGCTGCGCCTGTGCCACCGCCATGCCGTAGCCCGGGATGATGATGACGCTGTCGGCTTCATTCAACAAGGTTGCAACGCCGTCCGCCTCAATGGCGACCTGTTCGCCTTCGACTTCCATCTGGGGCCCAGATGTACCGCCAAAGCCGCCCAAAATCACGCTGACGAACGACCGGTTCATCGCTTTACACATGATATAGGACAGTATCGCACCGGAGGAACCGACCAAGGCACCCACAACGATCAACAGATCGTTGCCAAGGCTGAAACCGATCGCCGCCGCGGCCCAACCAGAGTAGCTGTTCAGCATCGAGACAACCACCGGCATGTCCGCGCCACCGATACCCATGATCAGGTGGTAGCCGATAAAGAGCGCTGCCAATGTCATGAGGAACAGCGGCAAGAACCCACCTGTGTTGAAGTACCAGACAAGGCAGAGCAGTGACACGGCTGCAGCACCTGCATTCAGGATATGACCGCCCGGCAGCTTGGTTGCCGAAGAGTTCACCCGACCTGCCAGCTTGCCATAGGCAATAACCGAACCGGTAAAGGTGATGGCACCAATGAAGATCCCCAAGAACAGCTCAACCCGAAGGATGTTTTGCTCAACGATATCCTTATGCGCCAGCAATTCGGCAAAGCCGTGCAGGTTCGCCCGCGCCGCGTCGTCCATTGCCAGTACATTACCCAGCTCGAAATGCGCGTTGTAGCCCACGAAAACCGCCGCCAGACCGACAAGACTGTGCATCGCGGCAACCAATTCGGGCATCTGCGTCATCTGCACTTTTGTCGCCAGTTGATAGCCAATGGCACCGCCACCTGCGATCAGGATCAGTGACAGCAGCCAGAAACCAGCCCCCGGCCCGATCAATGTTGCGACCACAGCCAAGGCCATGCCGACAATTCCGTACCATACAGCGCGTTTTGCGCTTTCCTGACCCGACAGCCCGCCAAGGCTTAGGATGAAGAGTATGGCTGCGACCACATAAGCCGCTGTTGTAAAACCAAAATCCATTTATCCGAACCCTTTACGATTTTTGGAACATGGCGAGCATGCGCCGTGTCACGAGGAAACCACCGAAGATGTTGATCCCGCACATAAAGACCGACAGTGAGGCCAGAATGATTACAAGGAACGATCCGGAGCCGATTTGCATTACGGCACCCAGAATAATGATCGACGAAATCGCATTGGTCACAGCCATCAAAGGTGTGTGCAAGCTGTGTGCCACGCCCCAGATCACTTGGAAACCGATGAACACCGACAGAACAAAAACGATGAAGTGCTGCATAAAGCTGGCCGGAGCGACCAAACCTACAGCCAACAACAACGCGCCGCCAATGGCTAGAAGGCCGACCTGATTTCGGGTTTGAGTTTTGAACGCGGCCGTCTCCTTGGCGCGCTTTTCTTCCGGCGTCAGTTCCTTGGGTTTGTCCTTTTTCGGAGCAGCCGCAATTGCTGCCACCTTGGGCGGTGGCGGCGGGAAGGTGATTTCTTTGCTATGCGCAATGGTCGCGCCACGGATAACATCATCTTCCATGTTGTGATTGATCACACCGTCTTTTGCAGGCGTCAAATCGGTCAACAAATGGCGGATATTGGTAGAATACAGGGTCGACGCCTGCGTGGCCATCCGGCTTGGAAAATCGGTGTAGCCGATGATGGTCACGCCATTCTCGGTAACGATTTTTTCATCCATCTTGGTCAGCTTGCAGTTGCCGCCTTTTTCCGCCGCCAGATCGATGATCACAGAACCCGGCTTCATCGCTGCGACCATGTCTTCGGTCCACAGCTCTGGCGCTTCGCGGTTGGGAATCAACGCAGTGGTAATAACGATGTCGATCTCAGGTGCCAGCTCGCGGAACTTGGCGAGCTGTGCTTCGCGGAATTCGGGGGAGGAAACCGAGGCATAGCCGCCCGATGCGGACCCGTCCTGCTGTTCTTCCTCGAAATCGAGATAGACGAACTCAGCACCCATCGATTCAACCTGCTCGGCCACTTCGGGGCGCACATCGAACGCATAGGTAATTGCACCCAGGCTAGTCGCTGTCCCGATCGCAGCCAGACCCGCAACGCCGGCCCCCACAACCAAAACCTTGGCCGGTGGAACCTTACCCGCCGCAGTGATCTGACCGGTAAAGAAGCGACCAAAGTTGTTCCCCGCCTCGATCACCGCGCGGTAACCCGCGATATTCGCCATTGACGACAGCGCGTCCATCTTTTGGGCACGACTGATACGCGGGATCATTTCCATTGCAACGACGGTGGCCCCTTTATCAGCGGCCTCTTTCATCTTCGCTTCGTCCGCAACAGGGCTGAAGAACGAAATCAGTGTCTGACCCTCGCGCAGACGCCCCATCTCGGTTGTGTCCGGTACACGCACTTTAGCAACCACATCTGCGGCCTCCCAAAGCGCGGCGGCTGTATTCACCACTTCAACACCTGCACCGGTGTATTTTTCGTCTGAAAAACCTGCGGCGTCGCCTGCACCTGTTTCGATCATACATGTATGACCCAGTTTTTGCAGCTGAAGCGCTGACTCAGGGGTCATCGCAACGCGATTTTCCCCGGTAAAAGTTTCTTTTGGTGTCCCGATCTTCAATCCAGAGTCCCCCGTTTATGCTTCTACGCCGAACACGGCGCAACAATATTACTCAGAGCGATAGCGCTTGGGTTCCTATAGTACAAGGTACCCACGGGATTAGAACCGTTAATCGGGCATTCAATAGCGCTAACAATACAGTTTCTCATCATAAATCTCGTCTGCTCTTCCGACCGGGCCTTGCGCCCGCCAAAACTTCCCCCCAGCATATCACCAACCGCAGCCATATTGAGGGAAATACAATGGACCTAAACGGAAAACACGCGCTTATCACTGGCGGGGGTACGGGCATTGGGCTCGCCATCGCGCGCGATCTTGCAGCCCAGGGTGCCGTTGTCACTATCACCGGTCGCCGCCAAGAGGTGTTGGACAGCGTCGCAAGTGCGAACATGACCGGTATGGCCATGGACGTGCGCAACGAGGATGACGTAGTCGCTAAAATTGCAAGCGCCGTAGAGCAGCGTGGGCCGATTCAGATCTGCATCCCCAACGCCGGCATCGCCGAGGGCAAGGCAGTACATAAGACAGATATGGAATTCTGGCGCAACATGATGGCGACCAATCTGGACGGTGCCTTTCTAACCATCAGAGAATCGTTGAAATCGATGCGCGAAACCGACTGGGGTCGGGTTGTTGCGATTTCGTCGATGGCTGGGTTGCGAGGCTTGCCGGGCGCTGCCGCATATTCCGCCTCCAAACACGGGATGATTGGCCTGATACGGTCGCTCGCCGAAGATTACATGGGCCAGCCCTTTACGTTCAACGCCATTTGCCCCGGCTATGTCGATACGCCGATCGTAACGCGCAACACGGCCTCGATATCAGAACGTGCGGGCATCACTGAAGAAAAGGCGCGGGCAATCATGGTAAACTCAAATCCGCACAAGCGTCTAATTGAGGTGTCTGAAGTATCTGCCGCTGCCCGCTGGCTGATCGGCCCCGGATCGCAAAGCATCAACGGTCAATGCATTCAGGTTACCGGCGGACATATGTAAGCCAGCTCCATACAGATGATCACAAGTTATTAACCATAGGGCGGCTAGAGTCGCCCTATGGACATAGACCCACACACCCCGCGACATAAAGCTGACACGGCTGTGATCTTTCGAACGTGCCGTAAACGCGATGCCCTTTTGACACGACAAACTGGCGTCGCCATTGATCCATCTCATCACCTGACGGCGTGCAAAATCCTGAACATTCATAGTCAGCAATGCAGTGGGGTGACGGCTTCGCCTTGCGCTTCTGAAAGCACCTAGGCTGATTTTAGCAGTCGCTGGCGTTTCCCATCTGCCCAAGCCCGGGCTGCTGCACCGAACTTTTCAAACAACGGTCGAGAAACCGGATCAATTTTGGCACCCCATTCAGGATGCCACTGCACAGCAAGGGTGAATCCGGGTGCATCCTTTATATAGATCGCTTCGGGCGTGCCATCTTCTGCAAACCCGTCAATGATCACTCGAGGGCCGGCTACCTTAATCCCCTGCCCGTGCAGCGTATTGGTCCGAACCTTAGACTTCCCAAGAACCTCATGAAAAACGCCCCCTTGGGTAAACGTCACATCATGCCTAAGCTCGAACTTTTCCTCCATCGTACCATCAGGGGGCATACGGTGGTTCATCCGGCCCGGCAAATCGCGAATTTCTGGGTACAAAGTCCCGCCCATCGCAACATTGACCTCCTGAAACCCACGGCATACGCCAAAAAAGGGCTGCCCCCGCTCGACACATGCCCGCACCAGCCCCAAAGCAATAGCGTCGCGGGCCCGGTCAAAGGTGCCATGCGCTTCTGTTTCGCTCTCGCCGTATTCTTCAGGATGCACGTTGGGGCGCCCACCGGTCAGCAGAAATCCATCGCAGACCTCAAGCAACTCTTCCACCGATACCAGTGCAGGGTCGCTCGGGATGATCAAGGGCAGGCAACCAGACACCTGAGCGACCGCTATGGTGTTCATCGTGCCAGCTGCGTGAACCTGATACTGATCATTCATTAAGCTGGTATTTCCAACGATACCAACGATAGGACGTGACATATACAGCCTCAAGTTTTGCGTTTCAGCAAAGCCTACAACGTGCGCAAGCCTACCTCAACACCCGAACGTGCAGACTATGCTTCACCCTTTAGCCCAGCAGCAGCAACCCCGGCCAAGGCGGCCACAGCATCGTTATCCGAAGTGTCACCGGTCACCCCAAGCGCCCCGATCACGATACCTTGCTGATCGCGTAGCAATACGCCTCCGGGCACAGGAACCACTGCGCCGCCATAGACACCGTTCACCGCCGCCATGAAATAAGCTTGCGCTTCGGCCCGCGCCATTTGCGCACGCCCGGCCATACCCAGCATTACCGCACCATACGCTTTGCCATGCGCAATCCCGAACCGGCCGGGTGCCGCACCGTCTTCTCGTTCAAAGGCCTGCACATGCCCGCCTGCATCCAGAACCACGACCGACAAGGGCTTCAGCCCCATCTCCCGACCTTTTTTCAACGTTTGCGCGATCATTACCCGCGCCTGTTCCAACGACACCATTATTCTAAACCTTTTTCATTTTGCGAAATAAACTCCGGGGAGCGCGAGGGGCTGGCCCCTCGCTTGTCGGTGTTTAATCTTGAGCAGCTTTCAATTCTAGGCGACGAGCGTGCAACACAGGTTCGGTATACCCCGACGGCTGCTCTCGCCCTTTCAACACCAAATCGCACGCGGCCTGAAATGCAATACCATCAAACCCTGGTGCCATAGGACGGTACAGCGGGTCACCGGCATTCTGACGGTCGACCACAGCGGCCATTTTCTTCAATCCAGCCACGACCTGTTCCTCCGAAATCACCCCGTGATGCAACCAATTCGCCAACGCCTGCGCCGAAATCCGGCAGGTCGCGCGGTCTTCCATAAGGCCCACATCGTGGATGTCCGGCACCTTTGAACATCCGACGCCCTGATCGACCCAGCGTACAACATAACCCAAAATTCCTTGGGCGTTGTTTTCGATCTCTTGCGTAATTTCGGTATCCGAGAGGTTACGCCCCTGCAAAACAGGGATGTCCAACAGCGTGTCCAAGGTGGCGCGTGCACCGCCCGCCTTTATTTCTTCCTGACGCGCCAAAACATCTACCTGATGATAATGCGTCGCGTGCAGCGTCGCCGCCGTGGGCGACGGCACCCATGCACAGTTAGCACCGGCCTTTGGGTGACCGATCTTGGCTTCCAGCATCGCTTCCATCATGTCGGGCATTGCCCACATGCCCTTGCCGATCTGCGCCTTTCCCTGCAACCCGCAAGCCAGACCGATATCAACATTACGGTCCTCATAGGCGCTGATCCACGCGGCATTCTTCATCTCGCCTTTCGGCACCATCGGCCCGGCTTCCATCGACGTGTGAATCTCGTCACCTGTGCGATCAAGAAAACCAGTGTTGATGAATGCGACCCGCGACTTGGCCGCGCGGATACATTCCGCCAGATTTGCCGAAGTGCGACGTTCTTCGTCCATGATGCCGAGTTTTACGGTATGCGCCGGCAAGCCCAACGTCTTTTCTACATGGTCAAATATCTCATCGGCAAAAGCGACTTCCGCCGGACCATGCATCTTGGGTTTCACGACATACATCGACCCCACCACGGAATTGCGGATGCCGTCTGTCTTTTTCAAGTCGTGCATGGCGATGAGCGTCGTGATCATCGCGTCCATCAGCCCTTCGCCTATCTCTGCCCCGTCGCGGTCCAAAATAGCCGGGTTTGTCATAAGATGACCAACATTGCGGATCAACATCAACGACCGCCCCTTGAGAGTAACCACTGACCCATTCGCGCCGGTATATTCCCGGTCAGGGTTCATCTTGCGGGTTACGTTTCGGCCACCCTTTTCAAATGTCTCCGACAGATCGCCTTTCATCAGGCCCAGCCAATTACCATAGGCCACAACTTTGTCTTCCGCATCGACCGCCGCAACGCTGTCTTCGCAGTCCATGATGGTGGACATGGCCGATTCAAGCACCACATCTGAAACGTTCGCCGCATCGGTGTTACCGATGGCGTGCTCAGCATCCACTTGAATTTCAATATGGAGCCCGTTGTTTTTCAACAAAATAGCATCGGGCTTGTCTTCCGGTCCGCGATAACCGATGAACTGATCCGGAGACTTCAAGGCAGGCACCAAAGCGCCCTGCTTCACGCTATAGCCCTCGACATCGGCATGACTGCCAGACGCCAACGGAACGGCGTCATCAAGAAACGCCTTGGCCCGCGCTACGACGCGGGCACCGCGCTGCGCGTCATAGGCTTTGCCCTGCGGCAGATCCCCCAATGCATCAGTACCGTAAAAGGCATCATACAAGCTTCCCCACCGCGCATTAGCAGCATTCAACGCAAAACGTGCGTTTGTGATCGGCACAACCAGTTGGGGCCCTGGCACCATGGCAATCTCGGGATCTACATTCATCGTATCAATCGAAAATCTGGAGCCCTCGGGCACCAGATAACCGATTTCACGCAAAAATGCCGTATAGCTATCAGCATCGTGCTGTTTACCAGCGCGGTCTTTGTGCCATGCGTCCACCTTGGCCTGCATATCTTCTCGGACGTTCAACAAATCGCGGTTCTTCGGCCCTAGTGTGTGGACCAGATCGGAAAAACCAGCCCAGAATGCTGCCGGATCAACGCCGGTACCCGGTAAAGCCTGACCTTCTATAAAGGTGACAAGTTCATTTGCGACCTGAAGGCCATTCTTATCCGTTCTGTTGGTCATCTAAAGCTTCCTTGCTGCGCTGGCACTTATTCAACGTAGGCTTAAGGGCTAAGCTGGGAATGGGCAAGCTGTTTTGGTAAAGTAATATTACCAAATAGTCGCTTCAGATTTGGTCGCAGATCGGCGTGTTACCTCCTTACGGGCCAGCTGATACAGAAAAAAGCAGGCTCCCAATTAAGAGAGCCTGCCTGAAAAATATAACTTGCTTGAATATCTACTGAAACAAAGTTGCTTAAAATTTCTTGTTATTTTCATTGGCCCCGGGTGTAACAGTATGGTCAGGCGCGATAGGTGTTTCAGGACGCGAGGCCGGCGTGTAGGCTTCCGAATTTCCCGACGTGTCCTGAACGGCAGAAGACCCGATGTCTGCGTCGCGACCGTTACCCCACATAAATAACATGACGACCAAAACAGCCAGAACCGCAAAAAGCATTGCGCCCTTGATGCCCAAAAGCGAAGGTTTATGCTCTTTTTCCTGCTTATGTGTGTTTGTGTCGGGTGCCGACATAAGCTTTCTCCTTT
>LAZR01001880.1_pt1 | contig 12724 bp, 23 predicted proteins | sample 329461 | NCBI WGS metagenome assembly LAZR01 (sample SAMN03002196, study PRJNA259156) | marine sediment metagenome | biome: sea floor; feature: Hydrothermal impacted sediments; material: marine sediment; isolation source: Loki non-amplified sample from Loki's castle hydrothermal vent sediment ...
GAGCACAACGACAATTTTCCACGCTCTTTCTTTGGCGATCACGTGCTTCTCAGCGTTGTCGTCGGCTTTCTTTTCGATCGCAGCAACTCTGCCGTTTTTACCGTCGATACCCGTGAGCGCAATCATGCGTTCGTGATCTATGTCTTGCTTGCTGCGCATGGCATTCGTCACAGCGTTCGAGCGCTCGTGACGGCTCACACAATCGCGTTCTTCGGTTTTTGTCTTTTGGAGCGCTTCTATCTTTTTTTCGGCTCGCGTTAGACGATCGAGAATAGCTTCTGTGTTTATCGGCACGGCATCACTTCCTAATGCGCTTCTCTCCACGCGGGCATCGTACTCTGCGGCCGACGGGCTCCAGCATAGAATAAGCGCGAGTGCCCACCTTGCAGCGCTGTTTACGAGGATTCCAGTGACCACGTGGGCAACCGATCAGAAGCCAAACCTTCCCTCGGTGAATCCAGCGGAAACTACGCCGATCAAACGAGCGCTCCGGTGCTTCTAGGCGCTCACAGAACGTCCCCGAGATCTTAGCCATTGCGTTTCCTGGTCCAGTAGTAGATCGCGCCTCCGACTGCGGCAGCGAGCCCAGTACCTCCGACCCACCAGATCGCTCGACCGCCCGCAAAACCCCCGAAGGCGCCGGCTCGATGCTCGGACTCAAAGTCCTTGGTCAACTCGCGTGCGACGAGCTTGCGGGTCGCTACCGAGAAAATCTGGTTCCACGCCGATGGTCGATCAAACTCTTTGGCATAGCGCTTGGCGCAGGCGTCGGCGACGTATTTGAAGGCTTTGTTGGCCTTTTTCGAGTCATAGATGCCGCGCTTTTTCTTCTTCAGGAGGTTGCTCTGGATGGCAATTTTCTGCTTGTAACAGTCGTACGTGTTGGTGTTGTCGATGTACAACTCAAGTTCTTGGGCAGCCTGGGTGTCGGGCATGGTTTTATTGTCCTATTTCCGGTAACTTCCCGCAATGGTAAGCTGTATCCTGATCTAACGCGAGGAAGCTAATGCTTGGAAATTTCGGAGCTTTGCCGTTTGGACATTTCGGAGCTGAGGAGCCTCAGTTCCCAAAATTTGTGAGCACCCTCCAAAGATTCGTGAACTCCGAGAATGCTCTCCATGCGGCCTATACGAATATCAGTACGCTTGCTCAGATTGCGGGGCCAGATGCCGAACTGCCGGTGAGGCTTTTGGTCCAATACAATCTCGCGCGCGAGGTGTTTCTGGATGGCATCGTTGATTGGCTGGAGGCTCGGAAAAGGACTCCTGATTTGCCTGATGCAGACAAGGAACCTACGCCGCCCCCCGCATTGGAGATTCCAACACCGCCAATTAGCGGTTTTGGTCAAGCGACTGTGCCGGCTAGCAGCGTTCGGGTGATATTTGGTCCCGTCGGGGCTCAAAAAGTAGTTTCCCTCGGTGACGCCCAAGCGCCCTTTGTTTGGTCTCAGCATCCGGGGATGAGCGGTGCTGGTTTAGGAGTTCCATGGGTGCCGATTATTTGGCTAGCAGGGCTTGCTATTTTCGGCGTCACGATCGTGCTCTATATGAGGGAACGAGAGCGAGCTGAAGTTATAGCGAATGCTTCTCTTGCTAGACAATCAGAAAGTCATTCTATTGCGGTGGAGTTTGCATCAAGGACTCTCTTCAACCTATACGAAAAATGCGTTGGAGATTCTCTTGATGAGGCCCATCGCCAGGTGTGTCTGGACAAATCTCACAAAGCAGTAGAAACCATCATCGCGGCACTTCCAAAACCGATTCCGCCAAAAATCGGGCTAAGTTTTCTTGGTAAGGTTGGGGCTGTCTTGCTCGCAGCTGCTGCCGGTGTCGGTGTGTATTTGTACTACCAGAAGCGCAAAGAGCGCTAGCTATGTTTGGAGCTGCGGGGGAAATAACTGAGAAGCTTCGTGAGCATTGTACGGCGAGGGCTGATATCCCGTGGGGGCCGATCCAATGTCAACGTTTGATCCGCCAGCTTACCGGCCGGGGTGAAGATCCAAAGCAGGTCGTTCGAGCCCTTGCGAATACGTTGCTATATATTCCTTTTAGCTCGATGCTGTCGCCGCTTTGGTATTGTATTCCAGAGCGGGGAGAGTGCGCTCCTGAAGTTGCGAAGATGCACGCGATGGCCGCGCTACTTCTTTCGACCATGGGTCAACACCACATCGTGAAATCAGTAACTGCTTTTACGATTGCACTCGAACGGTATGGGTTAGATGCACGTGAAGAGGAGACGTTGATCAATTCGCTGCGAGGCATTTTGATCAGCATTCCTGAACTGTCAAAAAGAGGCATCGATGGAAAACTCATCCATCCTGAGGTTGCTGCCCGCGCTATTCTTGCAGTTCAGATCGCAGCAGATCCAAGATCACCTTTGGCTGTGCAGCAGTTTGCGCAAGAGATTCTACCAAAGTTGCCCGACGTGACTATTTCTGTACCGCCGCTGGAGAAACCGAAATTCCCCACAGGCCCTGTCGTGTTCGCGTTCGGCTTGATCGCGGCGATCGGGGCGCTGATTTTCTACGCCGACTCGATTCGCGACTAGCGGTCTATGCGTGCTACAGCGTTCAGGATGTTGGTGGCCGAGTCCACCTTGTGTTCGACCGTGGAAAGCCTGGACTCGACGGCCCCAAGTTTGGACTCCACACATTCCAGCCGCGACTCCATGCTGCTGATGCAGTCTGCCAAACCACCGATCGCAGCTAGGATCTCTTGTGTCCCCGAGTCCGTCATTGATTCTATTCCCACTCCACAACGCGCCACTGTCGGTACACCTCTTGAAGTTCTGTCGCGGCCTCCGAACACGTGTCTCGAATTCGATCTCCCCACGGGCCGTCCTTGTCGAACAAGCTGAGCTGCCACTTCCCTTTCGCTTTTGTGGACGGGTGTAGGATGGCGAAGTTTCCGGGGTTTTTTGTGGCTTCAAATTGAGCGACCTTGAACGGCCGCACGCACTTCCATTTGCACGTTTCTCCTTGAAATTCTGGGTGCCAAGTGCCAGCAACCTCCATCTTTCGAACTTCTTTGGGGGAAAAAGCCGGCACACACTGTCGCTCGATGGGCGGGCCGCCTGTTCCTGAAAAACCGCGGCCTCGTTTGCGGCCTTCGATGAAGACGAAGGCTCCCACGCCGATCGCGACGAGTGCCGAACCAAGTGCGAACCACTTGCCTGCATTGAGTGACCTTTGGTACGGAAGTACGTTACGGCTGCGCATGCGTTCGAGTGCATCGGGCGTGTATTGATCCAGCGGCACGACGGGCTCACCAGGAACCGCGGTTCCACGATTCCAGGTGTTGCCCCACCCCGTTGTGGGTTGACCATAAGCACGCGCGAATTCGCCTAGCTTCGATTTATCTAGCAGCATCGACAGGTGAAGGTGCGGCCCACTCACGCCGCCGGTGGCGCCAGCGTAGCCGATGACTTGACCGCGTTTAACGGTCTCGCCTTTTTGCACGGCGACGCTATCGAGATGCATGTAGCGGCTCGACCAGCCGTTGGCATGTTGGATCCCAACAAAGATCCCTGTCGGGTCCGGGTACATGCGCGCGGTGTAGACCTTGCCCGGCGCCATCGCGAGCACCGGGGTGCCTTTCGGCATTGCGATGTCGATGCCCTGATGAAAACGAGTCCCTTCGCTTCGTAGGTCGCCCCACACACCGCTGGCAACGAGCGGGGCGTAGGCAGCCGGCCGACTAAATTGGATGCCAGGAAACGGTGTTGGAAGGGCTCCGAGGGGAACACCGCTAAACATCCTGCCCCCGCCAGATCGCATACCCGATCATGCCGGCGCCCGCGAGGGCGCCGATGACGATGGCCCACTTCCAGGTCTGAGGGGCGCCGCTCAGACTTAGGCCAGCGGGTGTGACATGGGGGAACAGGAACAAAAACGGGCTGAGCGTTCCGTCGAGGCTTGTAAGGCGCCCCGCTGCCATTGTGTAGAACAGATCAACCACGGAGCGCTGCCAGCGTTGTCTTCCCGGGTTGGACAGGTGTTGTGTGGCGCCGGCTTGAGCCGCGTACTCGAACACGTTGTCGTGGGTGACCGGAATCCCTTTACGTTCGAGGTAGTCGGCGACGCGGCCGACGCCGCCGGCTTCGCTGTAACCGCTGTTCCAACCGGCGGTCAAGAGCTTGATAAATTCGGGATTGCTCCAATTCTCCTGCATATTTAGAACGCCAGGATGGTTGCGTTCGTACGAGCGAATGATCCTACTAATCGTGTCGGTAGCAATCCTGGTATTGATCACGGGGTCGAGCAAATCAGTACGCTGGTAGCTGGTGCCGTGGCGCTTGTTGTAGTCGTTCAAGACGACTCGAATGACTTGGAGCAATCCCCACGCCGGGCCATTTGCCTCGCGGGGATTCAGGTTTGATTCGCGTTTGGCCAGCGCGCGCAAAAACGGCACTGGAAGCCCTCGTCCGTGTTTGCGGAAGATCACGTCATATTTTTGCGAAGTAGGCATCGGTGCCTCCTGTAAATCCGCAGGCATCGGAGCGACGATCGCCGCAACGGTGGCGGTTACAAGCATGCTTAACGCTATCGGATTACAGAGGTTTTTGGTAGCGTAGAACCATGGCCTACGAGCAAACGAATGCTTGCGCCGACGGCGGCGATTTTCAGTGTTCAGTCAAGGGAGGCATCTTTTCGTGCCGCCCGTGCGATTTCCCGCAACTTGAAGTGTTCAAAGGGCTCCAAACACAGACGAATCGGCTTCTTTCTGGCTTTGGAATTCAGCTCCCTGCTGATCGCCGAGACGGCGCTGCTCAAAGTGTTCTGTGGGTAGACGGGCGCCTCGGTCCCAAGACGGCTACGGCAGTTTCACTCGTAGCGATCAAGGCCGAAGAAAAAGGCTATCGACCAATCCCGCCGGCTGTTCCTCTGATGCGACTACCGGGCTTTATTGAGGCGCTGAAAAATGCGGCCACCGCGCCATCTGGTGTTGCGAAGTACGCGCCTGAACTGTTGGTCTACTTCAAAAGCGTGGCCGACAAAATCCAAGCTACTACTCCTCCTAGTGGGATTCCTACCCCCGAAGAGCGTGGCCAGAAGCCCGAAGAGGATGAAATTCGAGCCCGTCCGCCGCGCAAGAAGAAATCCACCTGGATGTGGTGGGCTCTCGGAGGCGCTGTACTCGTCGGAGCGGGCGTCTTCGGTTACTACTACTGGTACAAGCCAAACAGAGCACGTGCTCTGTCTGGGCACGGTGATGGCGACCAAGATGACGATCCGTCATCCTACTTACCTGGGGTGCGAGATTACTAGGAGCCATCATGAGCAAACGAGATCCACGACTACCAGCGCATATCGTACCGATTCTCAAGCCGCAGTTGTCGGTGGTGAAAAAGCCCCGAGATCCAAACGCTTACAGCGCTACCGCGGTGAACATGGCGCGCGAACCATCTTTGCCAAACACATCTGAACCCACCATCGACGGGCTCACCGGGGTTCGGTGGTGTCAAAAGCACGGGTTCACGTTCCAGTTCGATCTTCCAGCTGTACGAGTCTTCGACGAGACTGGAGAACTTCTCGGTATGGCATACAATGCCAACGGCCCCCAGGGGTTGATCGAAGCTATTCAAGCCGTCAAGAAAAACCCTCGAAAATCTGATATAGTATCGGGATAAGGAGAAAGACAGCCATGGCACTTGGAACTACCAAAGGAATGCACTGTATTCGCTTCAAGCGTACTCGCGCCGGCAAACGCTGTGCAAAATATGCAGGGGGTCGAAGAGGCCGAGGCCGAGGCCGAGGGCGTCGGCATCTTGGAACCACCGAGGGGATGCACTGCGTTCGCTACAAGAAAACCCGTTCTGGCCGTCGCTGTGCGAAATACGCGGACTGAGCGCTAGTACATCAAGACCGCGATCGCATAACCGATCACGGACAACCCGATGAGGAGGCGACGAGTGCGCGCTCGTCGTCTTTCTCTTCGTTGGGCTTCCCAGACCACTGGGAATGGATGATGAAGGTGTATCAGTGGATCGCGATGGCGGTGTAGTAAGCCGGGGGCGCTTCGAGAAGCGCTTCGATGAACAGGATCTCCTGCGAGAATAGCGGATCGGTTTGGATCAGTTTCTGAGCCCGGTGGTGCGCTGCCATGCACGTCGTGTGGTGCTTGTTGAGTACTCGGCCGATGGATGGCCAGCTCATCGATTTGCGTTCGCGGGCGAGCCAGACGAAGGCGTCGCGGGCGCGTACGATCTCTTTGTATTTCACCCTGCTGCATAAAACAGCCATCGTGAACCCGTAGTACTCGGCTACGTTTTTGAGAACGAGTTGCGGTCGAATCGCGATCCAGCTCGTGGTCATGAAAGCACCTTCCCTGCTCCGTAACACCACCGGCACTTACGACGAGGAAAACTCAAAGAACCTGTTCCTTGACATTCTGCACAGTTCTTTTTTGTCTTACAAAAGATCTTTTCCCGAATTAGCATCGGGAAGTCGAGCAACACGAGGCATCACCGAGGCTCCAGTCCGAGGCGCAAATACTCATCGCCCCCACCACAGTGGACGAATCCCGCTCGTAGATGTTCAATGGTCACGGGCATGACGCACACGAAATCCCCGCGGGTATCAATCACGCTGTGGGACGTTAGGACCCTGTAGATGGGAAGATTTCGGAAGTAGCCGGCGCAGTCGTCGTCTACGCAGATGGCAATGAGCCAGGGGGCTTCGCCTGGAGAAAGTTCAGGCAGTCGTAGTTCGTCGAGCGTGATTTTGTACGTGCGATCGAATGCCGGAAAACATCCGTTTTCGATGCAGACGTGCTGGTCACTGCAAGCGGGATCGCAGAACTTGTCCAGGTTGCACGCGCTGAGCAAGACGATCAAGAGTAAGTATTTCATCACAGTGGCTCTATTTTCGCACGAAGGGTACCAAGCGCGCCTGAGCAAATGAGATCGCCGTCGTCAACGACATCAGCGCTCAAGTTCCAGTCACACGAAAACGCATGTTCGTAACCGCCAGAGTCGCCGGGGATCCCGTCGTTGTCGGCAACATAGAACAAAACCAAGGCATCGGGCGCTGTAATGATCGAGACGTACGAGACATCAAAATCGGCGGAAAACTGGTTCATCACGGTGTCGGTTTGCCCGATCCAAGTATCATTGATTTTTACCGAGACATATAGATCGGGGGCGCCTCCGGTGGCATCCCAGTCGAAGCCATCTGGATTATGTGTTGGCACCTCGGCGCGGTAGACCCAGATCCGGTAGTCCCGGTTCCAAGCGGGCACGCACTCGTTTTCGATGCAGATGTTCTCGCCGCTGCACGCGGGCTCGGTGAAGACGCAGCCGCGTAGCGTCGCTGGTGTCGCGTCGGGGCTGCTGGCGCCTGCGTCGGCGCTGCCTGCATCGGCGCTTGCATCGGTGCCTACGTCTGGCGCGCCTGGATCCATCGTGTATTCGCTTGTGCATGCAGTAGCTAGGAATAATGCTGTGAAAAATAAGTTCTTCATAGTGTGATCGTCATTGTAGCAGCTCCTGTGCGAGCGCTTCGTCCCCGGCCACGACCGCGGCGCCTGCGGCTTGCCGCAGTTCTTCGTCAAGATTTCGCCCACAGCTGAGATCTCGGATGACCCAGCGCGCAAAGGCGATCTGAATCTCACCGGAATCGACACCGGCGTGACCAGCGTCACAGGCGGCATAGGAGGCATGGGTGCCGTCGGAGGTGATGTCGGCGATGGCATCGTAGGCGGCTAAAGCGGTATAGGTGGCGGCAGAAGCGGCGGCGCGGTCGTCGCCAGAAGTAGCGGCGGCGCGGGCGATGGCGGCGCGGGCAGCGCAAGCGGCGGCGCGGGCGCCGCGATGGGCGTTGGGTTCATCATTCACACAGCCTTCTGCAATCTCGATCGCAGCTACAACATCAGATCGTCGATCCCCACCGTAAAACGGCAGCGCTAAACGAGCACATTCCACAGCGAATCCGACCGCGTTGCGGTTATCATTCCAGTCTCGTTCGTAGTTCATCCGAGCAGTTCCCGCGCGAGCGCTTCGTCACCGGCTACAACCGCGGCGCCCGCGGCTTGACGCAGTTCTTCGTCTAGATCTCGATCTACGCTGAGATCTCGGACGACCCAGCGAGCAAAGGCGATCTGAATCTCGCTGTAATCTACACCGGCATCGTCGGCGTAGTCGGCGGCGAACACGGCGGTGGCGCGAATGGCGTCGGAGGTGTAGTGGGCAGTGGCACGGGCGGCAGCGTAGGCAGCGGCACGAGCGGCGGCGGCGCAGGCGGCAGAGGCGTCATCAACGCCGCTCGCGACGCCGCGGGCGGCGGCGAGAGCGGCAATTCGGGTGGAATCATCTATTTGTTCTCCGCTCGTATAGCGTTCCGCAATCTCGATCGCAACTACGAGATCTGATCGTCGATCTCCGCTGTAAAACGGCAGTGCCAGACGCGCACACTCCGCAGCGAATCCAACAGCGTTTCGGGAATCTGTCCATTTGCGTTCGTAGTTCATCCGAGCAATTCCTGCGCGAGCGCTTCGTCGCCCGCTACGACCGCGGCGCCCGCGGCCTGGCGTAGTTCTTCGTCAAAATCTCGCCCACAGCTTAGATCTCGGATAACCCATCGCGCATAGGCGACTTGGATTTCACTATCGTCAACACCCGCTTTACTAGCCCAATGGACGGTATCGGCGGCGTCGCGGGCGACGTCGGCATCGGTGGTGGTAGTGGCATAGCAGGCGGCGGAGGCGGCGTAGGCGGCTGGATCGGCTGGATGTGGTGGGCCCTCGGAGGCGTAGGCGGTGGCGTGGGCGGCGTCGTTAGCGGCGCCGCGAGCGAAGTAGGCGGCGGCACTATCTATTTGCTCACCGTTCGCACAGCGTTCTGCAATCTCGATTGCAGTTATGAGATCTGATCGTCGATCACCTATGTAAAACGGTAGTGCCATACGAGCACATTCAGCGGCGAATCCAACCGTGTTCCGGGAATCTCTCCAGTTTCGCTCGTAGTTCATCCGAGCAATTCCTGTGCGAGTGCTTCGTCACCAGCCACAATCGCAGCGCCCGCGGCTTGGCGTAGTTCTTCGTCAAGATCTCGATCACAGCTCATGTCGCGGACCGCCCAGCGAGCGAAGGCGATTTGAATCTCGCTGGAATCGACATCAGCATCAGCGGCGGAGGCGGAGGCGGCGTGAGCGGCGTTGGCTGCGCCGTGGGCGTGAGCGGCGTTTGCGGCGGCGTAGGCGGCGTAGGCGGCAGCGTAGGCGGCAGCGTAGGCGGTAGCATCGTGGATGGTGCGGACGGCGACAGCATTGGCGGCATAGGCGACGGCGCGGGCGGTGGCACTATCTATTTGTTCCCCATTTACACAGCACTCTGCAATCTCGATCGCAGTTACGAGATCTGATCGTTGATCACCGCTGTAAAACGACAGCGCCAGGCGCGCGCATTCCGCAGCGAACCCAACCGCGTTGCGGTCATCATTCCAGTCTCTCTTGTAGTTCATCAGCTCAGATCCGGGAATTTTTCGCCTAGCGCATCGTGGTTGTGGGTGTAGCGGTCGGTCATCGGGTGATGATCACCTCCGCCGACGACACCATGACCGGTGATCTGCCGGATTTTCCAGTCATGCCAGCCTGCTTCGCGCGCCATTGTGACGAACGTGTGACGAAGCCTGTGCGTATGAAATTCACGCACACCCATATTTTCTGCGTGCTCACGAAGGATTCTATATACAGATCGAGGGGTTAGGCTGTCCCCGCTGCGCCAATTACCCGAGGTTGAGGGCCGGAGTGAGCGAAACACACGACCTTTTGTGACCTGTTGCGTTTTTAGCCACGTAATCCAGTTTTCGAGCGCTTCGAGCGCTTCGCCACCGATGGGCACGTGATGCCAGCGCCGGCCTTTCACGACGACGGAGATCACACCCTCGCGTACGTATTTCAGTTCCATGGTGGACAGTTCTTCGCAGCGGAACGCAGCGTGAAGGCCAGTGAGAAACATCGCGCAATCACGCAGACCCATCGGGCCAGGTGCAGCCGAGCATGATTGCAAAATCGATCGACACTCGTTCGGCGTGAGTGCATCACTTTTGCCGTCTAGATCGGGGCTACCAGAAATCCCGTGTGGGTTTTCCACGGAGCGGGCGAAATCTTTGGTGTCGTGGGTGTGAGCGTAGCGCTTCGAGGCGTAGCGCACCGCGACCAAATATGACGAGACAGTTTTTGGCGCTAGGCCGTTGGTGAGCAAGTGGTTGCGCCAGCGCTCGACCTCCTGGGTGGTCCAGCCATTGGCGAACTCGACGAACGCGCGCACGCGTCTGAGATACTGCTGTTTGGTGCGCGGTGCGCGCTCACCGGCTTGGACGACTCGCTCTAGCTCAGTCATGGTTCTGAAAGTTCCCTGGTGATGTCCTTGATGAAGTTTCGGGCCATCGAGCGCGGCGCCGCTACTATGAGCGTCGCACCTTGTGCTTTCATCGCCGCCAAGACATCGCGCAGATGAGGTAGTTGTTGGTTCCTTGCGAATGCTTCGTTTAGGGTCCAATGCCCCAGCTGTTGTAGCGCGGTGACGACCCGAGCGCCGGTGTCGTCGTAGCCGGTGAGATAGATCGGGTCTGAGTTCATCAGTCTGCCTTTTTAACGGTACGTGCTGTGGGAATGTTCTCTCTGGTTCGTTGACGAAACCACTCTCCTAGCCAGATCATCGTGATGCAAGGGATCGTTAGCGGCCAGACAAGACCAATTGCAAGACAACGCAATACTAGTTCGAAGTCATCGAAGTATGAGTAGGGTCCCTTGATTTTTTCGAAAGCGCCGTAACGTGCACCGAGCGCGCAGAAGATAACCAGACAGACGATTCCGAAACCAATCAACCACGTGAATAGGATGTACATGTTCATTCCAAAAGTTCCTTGGCGATGTCCTCGTTGCCCCCGGCGATGGCGGCGCCCACGGCCAGACGTAACTCTTCGTCGATCACTCGATCGCCCACTAGATCTTTGAGCGCCCAGCGGGCGTAGAGCTGGGTCAACTCAGTGTGACACGCGCGGCCCCCAGCGGCGCGCTTGGCCGTGAGATTGGCTGCTTCGCTCGCCTGCGCGACGTAGTTGTCGGCAGGTGCTTCGTTGAGCTGCATCATCTTGGCGTTATGTGTGGCGAAGTGTGTGAGCGCAGCTGAGTCATGAGTATCGGCACACGATTGCCCTTCAGCAGCGATGTAGCTGAGTTTCGTGCAAGCGGACGCGAAGCCGGCGGCGTTTTCAGCATCACGCCAGGTGTGTTCGAAGTTCATGCGTACCGCCGGCACAGCCCGCGCGCCCATGAGCCTTGCCAATCAACACGGCGCCCAAAGCGCCGGTGCAACTTGGTCATCTCGGGCAAGTTGCTGGTGCAGATGTTGTCCCAAATGTCGTGCCACGCACACGTCCATCGTTGCCCCCTCGCGGGTTTCCATGTGAACGCATCGCCTTCGATGATTTCCAGACGATCGCCGTATCGATCTTGGTAGTGCGGGCCCACCAGTTCGATGACTTCGGGCGACTTCTCGACCACGGTCACGCGCTCTACGCGGCCGTTTTCAAGACACCCCTGAAGTACCATGCCGAGTCCGAGCCCGTGGATGAGCACGTCGCCGCATGCGCGATTGATGAAGTCTGTGTGATCCAGAATCTCGGCTGTGGTGTCACTCATGACGAGAGTGTGACCGCGCAGAAGTTGTGTGTATATCCCGGGATCGATGTACCGAGCGCCCGGTCGAAACGCGGCACGAAGATTGCTGAGTTTCACGTCTTCTTTGGTGAGCGTCATGCGTTCGACTTTCCAGATGCCCGACTGGCCTTCAGGGACGTTCACTTTGTATTTCTCAACCAAGCTCGTCACTGGTTTTCCCTCGGCCAGTTATCAAACTTCATTCCGAGTGAGAGACCCATCTCGGCAAGAATCTCTTTGACTTCTTTGAGAGACATGCGGCCGAAGTTTTTCGTGTTGAGCATCTGGGACTCAGTTTTCTGAACTAGCTCGCCAACGTACTCGATGTTGTCTAGATACAATCGGTTGGCGACGCGAACTGAAAAGGGTAGCTCGTCTACCGTTCGCGATAAGATCTCGTTAAGTCTTTCATCGACTTCCCCCTGCCCCTGCCCGTGCCACTTGCAGCGTTCGACCTTGACGTGCACGATCGCGCCCTTAATGAGTTTGTGCTGCGCTATCCCATAACCGTTCAAATGCCACAGGTGATTGCCACATGGGCAGATGCGCCAATCCGACGGTCGGCCTTTGAATCCCATTGTCTTTACTCTTTCTCGCCGTCGTCGGTCGGCTCAGGATCGCGACACGACGGGCAGTGTGTCGCGTCATCTTCGACGTACCACCCCGCATCGGACAGATGCGCATCGGGATCAGCGCCGTCTGGTACGTCGATCGTCCTCTCGCAGCCCTGATTGCCACGGTCGCACATCGCTCGTGTCGCGGTGCCGTTGGAAATGACCGCGGGCCCTTTCACCATCGGCCCGGGGAACGGCGACATGGCCGGGAATGTTTCCTGCACGATCGATTTTTCGATCTTGGCATGCAGCGCTGCTGCCATGACGAGTGTGGTTTCGTAGGCTTCCATCCCGTCTTCGGCATCCATCCAACGTGGCTGGCCGACGTGATCGGTGTTGTCCGAGTAATCGACTTTGGGCCAGCCGTTTTTCCAGACCACGCGGTACTTGCGCGTGCCTAGGGTGCCTTCCCAGATGTCGGGCCCAGAATTTGTTTGAATGATCATCGTTT
>LAZR01001882.1_pt1 | contig 12722 bp, 11 predicted proteins | sample 329461 | NCBI WGS metagenome assembly LAZR01 (sample SAMN03002196, study PRJNA259156) | marine sediment metagenome | biome: sea floor; feature: Hydrothermal impacted sediments; material: marine sediment; isolation source: Loki non-amplified sample from Loki's castle hydrothermal vent sediment ...
TCTTCAAGTCGTTTATAGTATTCATTACATTTATCAACTCGCCAGGCGGCAGACCGGCGGGACCTTGCTCACCCCTTTCGCCCCTGACAGCCTTACCATCGGAACCTTTAGTACCCGCAGGACCGACAGGACCTACAGGACCTACGTCACCCCCAATACCTCTGCCGCCTTGAGGACCGGTATCGCCCGCACAACCTTTGGGGCCCCTCTTACCTTCCGGACCGTCGTCACCTCTCGCTAAGACTTTTAACGGGCCTCCATTATCACCTACGAGATGAAGACCGCCTTTCCTGACAATTATCCTGCTCGCTATCTTGGCGGCAAGTTCTTTCGTTAAAACCTCTTTAGGCCCTAAATGTTTTTCTTTTTGCACCTTATGTACTCCTTAACCGTTTTTAAGCCATGAATGTTGTTCTGAAAACATATTTATTTCACCCGAGCCGTCCCAATATATCTCGCCCTCGGCGATAGGGAAATCCGCGTCCACAGGATTGGCGCCATCCTGCAAAAATACGACTACTCGATACGTACCCTGTGCCACAGTCGGCATGGAACCTACATAATGACCGCCTGAACCATCCTCTGTCATCGTCATATCGTAATTGTCGGCATCACGGGCGCCAGTACCCCATACCTCGTCGGAGAGTCCGTCAGATAGAAAAACATTCCCGTCCAACTGGAACAGGCAAAAATATAACGTGTTCCCCGTAACATAATTGTGAAATATCTCGTTAGCCATAAAACTCCAATAAGAAAAACCCTACAACCTTTTACGGTCATAGGGCTTCGCTTTTACGATTGTCCCAACGTTATTCAAATGTTTCGGTATTTAGTTTAGTGATAACATCTGTATTCTTACTGCACATTCCTGCTCTTTCGTCAAAAGACATTTTGGCAAAGTCGGAAGAAATGGGTTTTTTGCTTTTAATTTTCGCATTTGGTTATAACACACAAGATATTCATGCCAAAAAAGCAATTTGTTCTTCTGAACTTTCCCAGAGTTCATATCTTTAAGTAATTTCTCCACTTTTAAAAACTGTTTAAAAAATGTTCCTAATACTTTATGCATTGATAGGTTTTTATCTATCTTGTTTGACCATAATGGAGAGTGATCCATTTCACAGACGCTAACGATTGCATTGGCATTTTTTTCTATCAGTAACTCAATTGCTTCATCTATATGTTTGTAGTGCCTAAGTGGGCTTGTTGCTTGTAATAGGATGATATAGTCGTACCTGTCTATACTTTCAATTGTATGCTTTAAAGCATCAAAAGAAGACGATGTATCAGATGCTAGCTTCTCAGGGCGCTTTATTATATCGGCGCCAAAATTTTGGGATATTTTTAATATCTCATCATCATCACTAGAAACAATTACCTTATCAATATATTTACAACCTAATCCAGCTTCGATAGTCCAAGCAATCAAGGGTTTCCCTATTAATGGTAATATATTTTTTCTAGGTAGACGCTTACTTCCTCCCCTAGCGGGTATGATTGCAAGCACTTTTTTATTGTCGATCATATTATAAACCTAAAGTATGAATATCTGCCTGCGCTCTTTTATAATCATCCATTCGACCAATATCTAACCAATATTCGTGTATAGGAAACATCATTACGTTTCCTTGAGCTTTTATTTTCTGCTCAAGCAATGTAGGCATATCGATTATTTCATTCGCTTTTACTTGCTCAATTAGCTCAGGGTTCACAACATAAATTCCAGCATTAATATGAAATAGCTGCGTTGGCTTCTCTTCCATACTAATTATCTTTCCATCTTTACCTTGAATAACTCCATAAGGAATTTGGTATTCATATTCACGAACGCACATTGATGCATCTGCAATGTGGTTGCAATGGAAGCTTAATAACTTCTGAAAATCGATATTAGTTAAAATATCACCATTCATCATGATTAATGGAAGTTTTGGTAGATCTTTGGGGAGTAGCCCCAAAGCACCACCAGTTCCTAAAGGCTCTTCTTCATGGACATAGGTAATATTGACACCCCACTTAGAGCCGTCTCCAAAGTACTCCATTATCATTTCAGGCATAAAATGAGTTGAAATATAAAAGTTAACAAAGCCTGATTTGATAAAGTTTAAAATAGTTATTTCTAAAATTGGTTTATCACCGACTTTTAATAAGGGTTTGGGGCAATTATTTGTAAGAGGTCTTAAACGAGTACCGAACCCCCCTGCCATTAAAAAAACGGGATTATCTAGCTTTTGTATTGAAAGTGAGTCATACAAAGTATGTAAACCAATGACTACGCCATCTTCTACTAATGGTACTGATAAAATACCTTTAGATTCCATTAATTCAATTGTTTTTTTTCTACTCGTAGCTTGACTTGTAACAATAGGGTTTTTGTTCATCACATTAGCAACTGGGCTATCTAATGAAATACCAGATAGAATTCCCCTGCGGATATCTCCGTCACTAACAACACCTAATAATCGGTTTTCTTGATCAACAACAATAGCACCTCGCAGTGCTCCACCATCAATAACCTCCAGAGCTTCTCGAATTGTGAAGCTTGGATTAATTAATATATTTTCCCATTGATGACTCATTTATCTAACCTTATCAGTTCATCTTCAGCATAATCAATGTGTGCAATTTCTCCAATCAAGTCCCAATAACCATATGGGGACATACCGTTTCCAGGACGTTTAATCATAATATTGTCTTCACTGAAGATCTCACCGACTTTAATCCCTTTACGAGCAACTATACTTTTACGTGCTATTTTCATATTTTTTATTTCTGAAGGTCTAGGCCCTTTCAAACCATTACCCAAGCACTTATTAACAATACGAATAGATGAAACCATTGATTTTAATTCATCAGGATCTAATGATGCAATGTGATCAGGACCTTCCATTCCTTTATCTAATGTAAAGTGCTTTTCTATAATTTCAGCACCTTTCGCAACTGCTGCAATTGGAACAACGATTCCCTTACTATGATCTGAATAGCCAATAGGTAATTTAAATGCAGCTTTAATTGTATCCATTGCATTTAGATTAATATCATTTGGGGGCGCAGGATATTCAGTTGTGCAATGCAAAATCGTAACTTTAGCTTGCAAAGCTTTTTGACCCTCCTCCGAAAAGTAAGCATCCACAAAAGCCTGCTCAGATGGTATTGAATTTAATGGCGCTGTCAGCCCAAAAGCGATGACACCCAGTGTTTTTTCAATATCTGAAAGTGAAGCCATTCCTGTTGAAAGAATTAAATCACACTGTGTACGTGCGTGCGCTAAAACTAATGGTGCATTTGTAATTTCACCAGAAGGAATTTTCAAGCGTGTTAGCTTTAAATCATCAACTAAAAAAGCTAGACTGTCATGATCAAATGCCGTTGATAGAAACTCAATTCCTATCGAGTTACAATGGGCTATAAGGCGATGGTGAGCATCATAAGAAAGCTCAAGCTTTTGAACCATTTCCAATTGCGACTCTTTAACCTTAGTATTAATTAGCTGATAATCCGCCTGCTCAGCTATATTTGAAATGCAGTTTTTAGATTTAAATGTTTGAAATTTAACTATATCAGCACCTGATTCTTTAGCTACATTTATAAGCTCAATCGCTAGATCTTCTTGCCCATTATGATTAACTCCGGCTTCAGCAATAATTAATGTCATAGTGTACCTTCTATATCAAAGAATTTTTTAGCCAAACAGCTGACTGTATTATTAGATAAGTATTCGACGATAATTTTGCTACAATTGCCAGAGCCATATGGGTTCTCTACTTCTCCAACATTTACCGTTAGAGCTTTTTTAATCGTAGTAGTTATATCTTGAAGATTAACTTCTGTATGAAAAACACTTTTAGCCATTAGCCTGCCCTTTTGTCGACTACCAATATTAATCGTAGGTACAGAAAATGAAGGGACTTCGGCGATACCGCTCGATGAATTTCCAATAACAGCTGCTGAATGCTTTACTGCACTTAAATAACGTTTTTGTCCAAGAGATTTAATAGTGAGAACACGTTTTAAATTGTCTTTCCCATACCTCTCCAATAGCGGAATAATTTTTCTTCCCCCATCATCAGAATTTGGATAAGTAATAATAACTTTATACTCAGGAAAACGATTGAGACTATCTAGTAAAACCTTAAAAGACTCCTCCGGACTCTCATTAGAAAGAGTAACAGGATGATAAGTGACAAGAAAAAACTTATCAGTCAATTCAAAATCTAAAGAAATAGAAAGTTCTTTTAAACTCATCAGTGGAGTTCGTTTTAAATGCTCTAATCCGATAGAACCAACGTTAAATACTCTAGTTGGACTTTCACCAAGCTGAATAACTCTTTCCCTGTACCTACTATTAGAAGTAAAATGAAAATAGCTTAGTTTTGAGATTGCATGTCGGATAGAATCATCATAAGCTCCTTCAGTAACCTCTCCTCCACTTAAGTGAACTACAGGAATTCGAAGAATCTGCGCTGTTTGTGCTGCAGCGAGAGCTTCATATCGGTCACCTAAAATAACTAGATAGTCAGGCTGAAGTCGATCCAGCGCATCAGTTAAACCAAGAACAGCTAAACCCATACTTTTAGCAACGCCTACAGGCGTATCAGATGATAATAGCATTTCAACTTTTGCATCGATCTTGAATCCGTCACTTTCAATCTCTTTATAAGTCAGACCAAATTCTGGGGAAAGGTGGGAGCCTGTGACAACTAACTGTAAATTAAGTTCTAAGTGGGCTTGTATGTCTTTCATTAACCAATATAACAAACCATATTCAGCTCTAGTCCCTGTAAACACACAAACATTTTTATTTGTCATTTAACACCCTGTATTCTAAATTTTTTTGCTGGAATTCCAAACACAGTAACTCCATCTTCAACACTTTTAGTTACCAAAGATGATCCACCAACTGTTGAAAATGAGCCTATTGTAATTTTTTTATCATTATTACCTTGCAAAATAGTTGCAGACGCACCAATAAATGCCCCTTCAAAAATATGGACATTCCCAGATACAGTGACATTAGGCATTATAGAAACGAAGTCATCAATAATGCAATCATGGCCGATTGACGCTTTTAAATTATAAACACCAAAACTACCTAACTTAATAGAGTTCGTAAATATCACACCAGCTGTAATAATATTACCTCGAACAAGCTCAAGAGAATTTCTCTGATTTAAACCAAATATAGCAGAAGGGTGTATCAAATTAGGAAATTCCAATTCATTATACTTATCCGATATTTTTTTTCTTATTAAAGAGTCACCAATACCAATTGCAAATTCATAACCACTATCATTTAATTCACCCACGTCATTTTCAGACCTAATATTAAGCCCATTGATGTCGGGTAAATTATCATTACTATCCGATAATAATAGAATACTTTCATACCCTAATTCATAACAAATATCTGCAACTTCTAAAGCAAATCCAGAACATCCAAAAATAGCAATTTTATTCATTTAGTTTACCTTAGTAATTATAAAAACCTTTTTTCACTTTCCTTCCTAACCATCCAGCTCGAACATACTGCCTTAAAAGTGGATGCGCTCTATACTTAGGATCGCCAGTTTCAAGGTGAAGAGTTTCCATAATAGATAAACAAACATCAGTGCCAATTAAATCAGCTAATGATATTGGACCTATAGGATGATTTGCGCCAAATTTCATAGCATTGTCAATATCAACTTTTGTAGCAACACCTTCAGAATAAATTGCTATTGCTTCATTGATCATAGGTATTAGCATTCGGTTTACAACAAACCCTGGAGACTCTTTGACCACCACAGGTTTCTTTTCTAACTTTTCAACTAAACTAATAACCTTATTTAAAGTTTCTTCAGAAGTAACCAAACCTTTAATAAGTTCAACTAACAACATTACAGATGTTGGATTAAAAAAGTGTATGCCTATAAAGTTCTCAGGCACATTCACTTTCATCGCTAACGCGGTTACTGATAATGATGAAGTATTTGTTGCAACTATGGCTGTATCTGGAATATAAGGCCTTAATTCAGATAAAAGTTGAGATTTAATACCAAAATCCTCTGCTATCGCTTCGATATATAAATCGCAGTTCTGAAGCTCACTCAAATCTGTTTTAAATGATACTTTCGAAAGCAATAAGCCTTCTTCCTCTGATGACAGCTTATTTTTTCTAGCAAATCTACTGATCTCTTTCTTAATTTTAGTAAAACTAGCATCAAGAGTAAGCTGACTCCTACCCCAGATTAATACCTCTCTTACGTCTGGAGATAAGCAAAATAAAGATGCAATTCCGGTCCCCATGACGCCCGCACCTAAAACACAAACAAGCATTAATAATTCCTTTCTATTGGGCTACTTGGTATATTAACTAAATGAGCTTCAATAAACTCTGAGTGAGTTAAATCACCACGTAGCGCATTTTTAAACATAGGTAATCTATGCATTAATTGCCATATTGGTCGAGTCATTACACCTTCAGCATTAGTTTGCTTTAGGATCTTTTCTCGCTCAGAATGATTTGGACAAATAATTGCATTTAACCAATAATTTGATTTTGCATAGCTAGGCTCTGTTACAAATTGAAAATCAGACCCTTTAAAAAAATCTAAATATAAGTTTGCTAGATGTCGTTTATTATCGACAAATACTGTAAGACTTTCCATTTGCGCGCATCCAAGTGCCGCGTTTAAGTTAGGCATGCGATAGTTAAAACCCGCTTCATCATGAAAGAACTCATACGGATGAGGAACCTTAGCAGTAGTTGTTATATGTTTTGTATGCTGCCCTGACTCTAAGCTTTTACATAAAACCATGCCACCACCACCTGTGGTAATAATTTTATTTCCATTAAAGCTAATAGCAGCAAAATCACCTAACGTACCAGTATGCTTACCTTTATAAAAAGAACCTAGACTTTCTGCAGCATCTTCTACTAAAGCAATACGCCACTCATTACACACATTGATTAGTTCATCAAGCTCAACAGGATGCCCAAATGTATGCATTGGTACAACAGCTTGAAAACGTTGCTTTGTTTTTTTATGTATAGGTCCTGATTCGGTTAGCACTGCATGCTGCTCTAAAAATGTAGACAATGCTTTAGGGCATAATCCCAGGCTCAAAGGTGACACATCAACGAATGCGGGCTCTGCCCCCATGTGATGTACTGCATTACAGGTTGCTACAAAAGTTAGAGCTTGAGTAATAACGATATCGTTACTTTTAACACCTGCCATATACAATGCTGCATGCAATGCTGCAGTGCCATTTACAGTAGCAACTGCTTTTGGAGTTCCGGTGTAAATTTCAATATGTTTTTCAAAGTCATCTACAAACTTACCAACACTTGAAACAAACGTACTACTAATTGTTTCTGATACATACTTTTGTTCATTCCCTGAAAAAGTTGGCGCGTGAAGGGGAATAAACTCATTAGTTTGGTAAAGATCTTTTACAAATGAAACAAGCTGTTTAGTCATAATATATTTACCTAATTACATTTTACCATCAAGGTATTTGCCGGTTTCTTTATGTCCAAAATCAGGAATCATTTTAAAGAAAAGTGAGACAATTTCGTCTTTTGTCCAAGACTTACCCGCTTTCATTCGAGTGATTTTTTCTTCAAAATGAGTAAGTAATGCTTGTTCGAAAACAGCATCATTTTTGATAATGCCTAAATTTTCAAAGCGATCCATGTCCAATGTTTCACTGTCAGTAAAAAATTCTTCAAAATCTTTTTCACCAGTGGTGTCACTTTCAGTAAATAAGCAAGGCCACTTCCCTTGAGCTGGTAATGTTTTTACTAGCTCGCGTGCCTCGTCTTCAGTTTTACATAAGAAAGGTTCATAACCACGATCTTGAAGGTATTTAACAGCAATGTCTGCAAAGGTGATTAGATGCAAAGCTTCACTTAGCTTTGGAAAGAAAATATCTCTATTTTCACCAAAGATACATGACATTAAACATAGCTCACCAGATTCTTGAGGTGTAACAAAGTAGCGCTTGATATCACTCGGTGCCACTATTGGTTGTTGTTTTTGGAGACGCTGATTGAAGCCATGTAATAATGAGCCATCAGAAAAAGCCACGTTTGCAAATCGAGCGGTAGAAATAGCAATGTCTTCACTTTTACGCATTAAGAACATTTCCATGATGCGCTTCGAAGCGCCCATCATATTAACTGGATTCGCTGCTTTATCTGTAGAGACACAAAAGTATTTTTTTGCGCCGCAATCAATCGATTGTTGAATCGTTTTATCGGTATTGAATACATTTACGTCAATCATACGCATTAATGTAAACGGGTCTTTTTCACTACGAACATGCTTAAGTGCAGATAAATTTAATATATAGTCATATTTTCCATCAGCTTTTATAAATGCATCATACTCAACTGAACCAATATCAAGTGCAAAGGTTTGGAAGTCACCTTCGATATAACCATACGAACTACGAACATCACGCACCAACTCAACCATATTATTTTCGCTAATATCAACAACATGAAGTTTTTTAGGGTTGCGTTTGAATATTTCTTTTGTAACAGCTTGACCAATTGATCCCGCGCCCCCCAAAACAAGGAATCGTGAGCTTTTCACTATATTTCCTAATTCAAACTCATTTTTTGGAATATCGATTGAAAATAACTCCTTACTTCGACCGATTAGCGGTAAAATTTGACTCATTTGGGATAACCTTAAATTAAAGTGTTCAAAATATTAATATACTGGCAATTAGCATAAAATATAAAATGATAGAAAATAGCTTGATGCAAGCAAACTAGTTAAAAGGAAGTGAGTACGTTACTTTTCGTTTTTTAAAAAGTATTTACTAACGACAATAACTATCCCTAAGAACCCACCTAGAAGAAAACCGAAGATACAAATTAACGCACGCCCTGGCTTAAACTTTTTTTCTGGCACTAAAGCAGGATCAATTGTTTTAAATACGTATTCGTCTCGTACATTTGCGAACATGATTGTTTTAGTTTGCTCTTCTATTAACTTATATAAAACAGTTCGAATATCTGCAACTTTAGTGTGCTCTAATTGTTTAGTTAAAAATTCAGTACTTTTATTTGCCTCTTCAACATCTCTAGACTTCATAACTGTATTAATATCTTCGATTAACCAATTAACCCAACGCTGAGCAATGACAGGAGAAACGTGTTCAATAGCAATAGTGATCATTCCACTTTCTTTGTTCATATCTGCTGTAATTAGTTGACTAAATTCTTCATAGGCTTCCTGCATTGAAGGCTCTGGTTTGAAAGGGGCATTTACTTCTCTCAACCATTTGTTTTCCTTTTCATTATACATTTCTGCATTATATTCAATGCGATTATCACTAAGTTCCCATGATTTTACAGCCATCAAATCAGGTAAAATATTATGCTTTTGAATAAAGTTAGAGGTAAAATGCCTAGACTTTAAAACCTCTAATGCTAATTGAGTTTTATTAGTTGTACTACTGCTACCCAAATCAACACCAGCTAAACTGGCTAAACCACCAAACTGTCCAGCTAAAGCACCTAATCCTCCAGCTTGTTCTTGTTCAGCGGCAGCTAGTAGCGCTTCTGATTTGTATATATTAGGTTGAGCTAATGCATAGACGACTGATGCAACTGAAAATAAAGCTACTACTAAAAAAACGACCCATTTACCTTCTTTAATAACATGGAATAATTCTCGTAAATCTACTTCATCATCAGCGATAATACGCGTAGAAAAGTTATTGGCCTGTATATTTTTGTTATTCATATATATCTCTATTCAATTCAATAGTCCTATATAATTTCAATGCAGTTTAATTTTCTAGCACTATATAAACCACATTGAATTATTTTATTAAATACCACTAATAGCGGCAACTGCTACACCAAGCTGATAAAGGATCTGAGTTGCGGTGCTCCAAAGTGTGAGTCGATCCATGTGATCTGCATTCATAGGAATAACTATAGTGTCACCAGGTTCCAATTGGTCTTCGTTGTTTACAGCAAACCAGCCGCCTGTATTCGGTATTTTTACAGAGCCATTCGCTTTAATTATATATATACGATCTTCAGCGGCACGCTCTTTAAGCCCGCCACTTAAGTCAATATAATCATCAACACTTACGCCAGCTTTATATAAGTGCGATGTTGAATAGTTAACTTCACCAATTACGCTAATTGAGTCTCGCTTACTCGGTACGTAAAGCACATCACCATCTTGTAGAACTAAATTTTGTTTATCTTCAACAATTAATGGTAAATCTATTACTAAACGTCCAACAGCTTCTATGCTTGCTAAGTCGTTTAATAGTTTATTCATTTCTTCATACGATAATGTGTTACTGCTTACCGAGTTTTGAAAACTTTTAGAAGCTATATCACGACGAAGCTCTGTTGAAAGGCGAGCTAATTGCTGTTCTTCCTGCTTTTTAATTGAAGAACGAGTAAATATAGCTGCCTTTTTCTCTGCAAATTCAGAAAAACCACCTGCACGTTCAAGTAATTCAGTAAGCGTTTCTCCTCGGCGTATGGTGTAAGTACCCGGGAATTTAAGCTCACCCTTTAGCTCAACTTTTACATTTTCTTGCCAATTTGGAATTGCAAAAACGTTGATGCTGTCTTTACTCTGTAATGTAATATTACTTTGTAAATCACCTTTCATTGCACTTTCAAGGTCAAATCGTAAGTGTTCGATCTTAGAGCCATCACTCGCTACAATACGTGTAATTTCAGCTTGTTTTATGTATGCAGATTCAAGCAATCCACCTGCTGCTGTTATTAAATCACTTACCTCACCACCAATCATTAGTGGATAAATACCAGGAAAAGTAACGTTCCCGCTAATCTCAACTAATTGCATAGCTTGCTGCACTGATGCTTGCTGCTTAAATTTAGCAATAATTGGCGCTAGTAAGTTATGGCGGCTAAATAATGCGTAATCTTCAGGTTTGAGCTCTTGGTCTTCTTCTTCTTTTGCTTTTCGTTTAGAAATTTCAGCAATTGTTAGTATTTTATTGTCTTCTAGAACAAGCTCTTCGTCTTCTTGATTAACGCCAATATATTTTTCGAATTCTTTTTGCTCAAACTTGTGCCATTGCTCTGCTTTTTGTTGCTGCTCTTGTTGCTCTTGGCTAAGCGCCATATTTGCTAATGCAGATAACTCTGCTTCTTTTTCTTCAAAACGACTAAATATAACAATTTTGTCGTTGCTTTGAAGCTGTAAATTATTTTCTGAATTTTTGATAATAGCTTGGGCTACATCAAACTGACGCGCTTCTATATCGCCGTTTATATTTATTTCGCGGATTACGAGTCCGTAGCTTAAATCTGCTTGCGGTAGTAAGTCACCATGTACTGATTGAAGTACATCAGAAATACGCTTACCTTGGTGCCATTGATAGTTACCTGGGCGTGCTACTGCACCAATTAGGCTAACCGAATTTTGATATTGAGAGCTAACTGAATTAAAGCGAATGCGATCGCCATCTTGCGGAATATAGTTAACTTGCGACTTTGAAAAATCTACTGAGAGTACTTCTTTACGGTCGAAGTTAAAGCGTTCTACAATTGCACTTTTGGCATAGGCATTTGGTTTAAGACCTCCGGCCATAGCTAGTAATTGCTTGGCAGACTCACCTTTTTTAAGTTCGAATATAGCAGGGCGTTTAACCGCACCTTCAACTCTGACTTGAGCACCAACCGATGGTATAAATACAGCATCACCAGGCTTTAGTACTATGTCGTTGCTGCTATCGCCATTAATAAGTAGGTCGTATAGGTCGAAGTTTGCAATTACTTTTCCTGCTCGCTTAACTTTAATATTGCGAAGAGAAGCAATATCAGAAACACCACCACTTACAAATAATGCGTGCGAAACAGTTGTTAAAGAAGACACGCTATAACTACCAGGTTTGTATGCTTCACCTAATACCAATATACGCATACTACGAAGCTGCCCAAGCGATACGAAGGCTTTTACTCCTATCACTTCTTGTTCTACTTTTGCTTTCACTAACTCTTTAATTTCTGCAAAAGTTAAACCCGCAACTTCTACAGGGCTTAAATCAGGGATACTTAATCGCCCTTCACGATCAACTATTACTTCATAGCTATTGCTTTCTTTCCCATATAAGCTGATTGCTAATTGATCGCCTGGACCTACAATATATGTGTCGGGAACTGCAGCATTTTCGCTTGGCATAAATGTTGTTGGTTCACCAGCAAACAGCTCGTAACCATATGGTTTTAATTCATCTGTTTTAGGCTTAAAACGTTCTTCGTCTGTAAGCTCTTCTTTTTCTGGCTCTGTGCGCTCACCAATACTATTTTGCTGCTGCGTACTATTTTGATTGTTAGATTGATTTGTTCCAGTGATCGTAGATATATCAACACCATACTGCTCAGCTAGAGCTTCTTGCTGAGCTTTAGGTAACTTTTTAAATTGCTCTATTTGAGAAGGTGTTGGCGTAAAAGCCAAAGTACTAAAACTACAAAGTAGAATAAAAGCACTAATAAATTGTGTAAAAACTTTCACGAGTAGGTATATCCCTAGGTCTACAACCAAAATTGGTGGCTATAATACATTAATTTTAAGCAAATAAAAAAGGGACTTTCGTCCCTTTTGTCACTTTAGTGTCATTAACTTAGTTACATTGGTTAAAAACTGTAAACCAGAGTAAATGATGTTTCAGTGTCTGTACTTTCTTTATCATCAGCAACGTCTGAGTTGTTGGTAACATTAAAAGCG
>LAZR01001883.1_pt1 | contig 12716 bp, 19 predicted proteins | sample 329461 | NCBI WGS metagenome assembly LAZR01 (sample SAMN03002196, study PRJNA259156) | marine sediment metagenome | biome: sea floor; feature: Hydrothermal impacted sediments; material: marine sediment; isolation source: Loki non-amplified sample from Loki's castle hydrothermal vent sediment ...
GACGCCACAGCCATCACCGACGCTATGCAGGCATGGCTCGAAGCTATGTCAAAATTCTACACATACTCACCAAATAACCAAATGCTCATCGCGATCTTTGCGCCCCACGCTACCCGCGTAGCCGGCTATCGCAAATGGCAAACGTTCAACCGCACCGTTAGACGCGGCGAGAAGGGTATCCCGATCTTAGCACCATGCGTATATAAAAAAGACCCGGAAGACAAGGACAGCGAGAAGGTGATCCGCTTTTTTAAAGTTGTTTACATTTTCGATATCAGCCAGACCGACGGAGATCCTCTCCCACCCGCGCCTGAATGGAAATCACCCGCCAAAGCAGAAAAACTCCAGATCCTTCTCACCAATTTTGCCGCATCTAAAAACATCACTGTAACCGTAACCAAAGACCTGGCAGCCGGCGCTCAGGGATCATCCGCAGGAGGAGATATCAAACTAGACCCCACCGCAGGCACCAAGACCCTTATCCACGAGATAGCACACGAACTTTTGCATCATGGACCTGACCGTCTTACCTTAACCCGTGAGACCAAAGAGCTTGAAGCCGAGGCCATCGCCTATGTTGTCGCCTTACATTTTGGTCTTGATGATCTGTCCAGCCCGAATTATCTTGTACTCAGCAATGCAGACTCCCGTACAATCACAGCCCGTGCTAACCGCATCCGTTCAACCGCCGCGGAAATCATCACCGCCTTAGACATTCAATAGGAGCAGCACAAAAATCATGCTAACTCAAAATAACCCCAATCCAAATCCAATACCATCCCACGTCCCTGTCAAAAAACTTGACTGGTCAAAATTCAAAATCGTACGTTATAGAGTCGATGGGAATTTCACCCTTCAGTATTTTGCCCCGTACACCTACATCAATATCTACTCCTCGCCTACCCTCGACGACCTGGTAGACGATGGCAAACTGTATGGCTATGATATCGACCTAACCCAAATCAAAATCACAGACCACGCAAAAAAGGATTGAAAACCATGAACACCAACCCCGAACCCAAAACCCGCAGCCTGGACGAGAGCCGATCATTGGACTCTCTATTCCCTTCGCGGTTTCTCAAGGCTGATCATCTCATCGCCTGGAAAATAACCGATCTCACCGTAACCATAGCCAAATTGGTCGAGGAGGAAGTACAGCCACGGCCCAACCAGATGGAATGGAAAACCGTGATCTACTTCCATGCCCGCGACAACGGTATCCACCCCCAGGGATACCTTCTATCCGCCAAAATCGACAAAGACGCTTTGAAAAGCGCCACCGGCGCGCAGACTATCGCGCAGCTCATTGGTAGTAGAATCATCATCCAGCTGGACACTTTCCGCGGTAAAGCGGTATTGCGTATCCGCCCTACACCACCACCAGAGGAGGAGAAATGAAAGTGATAAGTAGAAATGCCTATGCTCTAGTAAGGAAACTAAAAGAACTGGGAATTACCATACATGGACAAGAATTTCACATTGTAAGACATCATGGGCAACCCATGATGAACAAAGCCGCTGGAGAATGTGCACCTTGTTGGGAATTAAGAGTAGACCCAGTGGTGAACTACATAACAAGAAAAATTGTAGTGAATGGTACTAACCCGACTTTCGATATGCCCAACGGTGTCAGGTTTCAGGCAGAAGTTTTTTCACATATGCCGCTTACACACATCCTGAAAACTCCTGTCGATAAATGGGATGTAGACATAGATGAATACAAACGTTTATATGTGGGTACAACAACAGAGCCTGAGTCTTGGAAATAGTGGAGATACTAATACTCACCAGAAAAGGAGATTATCATGTTCAAAGGAAAAGGACCACCACCAGCACATCCGAACAACTACGGAATCACACATGCTAGCTATGCAACTAGCATGACCAAAACTGGCGATCTACGTTCATGCCTGGACAAAGAAGGAATACCATACCAAGAGACTATGCTGAATATCCGTGGCGGTATTGGTTTGGGGGGGATGCGCGTTGATCCTGCTTGCATAATCACCTACCAACGATTAAGTAATCGTCAGTTCGTATCTATTCTCATCATCCCGGTGGGAGGCGTCCCTGATGATTGGTGTGAGGAATATTATTACATGTTAGGTGTGAACCACGAAAACGCCCTTACACTTGATTGGCCTTCGATCGTAGACAAAGTACGCAAACTTTACAAACCTTAGCCACCGCTGATCCTCAACCCAACGCCGCGAGATTCCACCCTCGCGGCTTTTTTACTGTGTCTCATCGAGCAACCCCAAGAGCAGCACTGTCCCACTTGTGACAATCCGGGTATGTGATCCGCCGGTCTGGTCACATCATCCTTAGTTAACCTTATCTCTATATCACACCATCTTTATCCGAATATTCTTGAAAAAATCGCGCGTAAGGGGGAGTTGGCTTTGTTGCGTGTTCCGGTCATGTTTTCGTGCCTGCAAAATATGTCCCGGATGTGGTCCTTGTTTTATGTGGTTTTTGTTCTCCATCATTCAACTACAACAGTATGACGCAAATGCATAGAACGGCAGCGAGCCGGGCACAGGCAGCGTAATCACCTTCCCCCTGCGTAGTTAAATATTCATACCTCGCAATTGCAATCATACTTACCTACTCGACGCCTTGCAAACGCATAGAAGAGCAGCGAGCCGGTCCCAGGCAGTGTGATCACCATCCCCCGGCGTAGTTAAATACTCCTTGACAATTTCCAGTAACTCCGGTTATACTCTTCGCACTCTTCGAGCCAGCATTCAAAGGAGATACTTATGCAAAAACTATATTCTTCAAGCGAGGTTGCCAAAATTCTCGGCGTAACCTCCAAAACAATTGCCTCCTTATTTAAGCGCGGTCACTTTCCCAACGCGTTCAAGGTTGATCCCACCAGGCAAAATTCTCCATTGAGATTCCCGTCCGAAGATGTCGAGTCCTATCGCGAAAAGATTCGCATGAACCACCACAAATCGCCATGAATCCCTTTAGCCGACGTTCAGTAAAAAAATCTGCCATTCGGGGTGAAAGTCCCATTTGGTTTGTCGCTGGAATCATTCTCATCATTGCCATCATCAAGGTCGTTCTCACACAAACAAACCGACCCGCGTTGTGTTAAAACGCAGGCCGGTTTTACGCCATCCGGTCCACTCGGACCGGCCGCTTCCCATCCTACCAAGACACAGGAAGCCGCCAGAACTTTAATAACCGAATAGCGTAGTGGCGAGGATGGGATTCGAACCCACAACCAACGGATTACGAGTCAACGCCTCTCAAATCCTGCTTTATCGGTTTAATTCCATCGCCGCACTAACTGGGAACCAAGGGTCAAAATCTGTAGCTACTATATCCCGCGTATATCTCTCAACCATCTCCAATCTTGACCACCTTCCAGCTACCTGCACTATCCTGGATGGTGCTCCAAGCCTTGTCGATAGTGTTGCAAATGTTCTACGAAGATCATGGGGGGAAAGTGGTCCAATTCCCGATTCCTTTCCCCACTTTCTTACTTCTGCTCGTAACCCGCCAGTAGTCAACGGATTTCCCGGTGTTGTACCACCTACAGACACAAACAACGATCTTGCATCATTGCGCACATATTCTTTACGGTCACCCAACCACCGCATCACGCAAGATGCTGTATATTCGCAAAACACCCCAGTCTGTATACTACCCCCCTTCACCCTGACTTTAATACATCTTTCCCTTACATCCGTCCACCTCATTTCCAGATGACACATCTCAAAACTTCTGAGACCAGTGTCAAGGAACATGGTGCAAATTGCCAGGTCTCTTCTTCCCTTGGCTTTATGGGTTTCAAAGTAGTATAAAAGTTCCTCCACCTGCGACATTTTCAACGATCTTTGTGGCGGACTCTCCTCCCGCTTCATCTTCAATTCCATTGCCAGGTGAGACTCCCCGTATCTCCATTTCAAATACGCCCTGACCGCACACAGAGATACCCATTTAGTGGCATTCGCCCACCCGAACGATTCCAACCACTTTCGCAATTCCATGGGTGATAAATTTTCTAGGTCCCCCAGGTCTCTGCTTATGTTTGTCAATGTCCTTTTATATTGATCAACGGTAGTCGATGCATACCCTTTCACAGCCAAAAACTTTTCAATGTCCATATGTATCTACCTCCCAAAAAAAGAAAAATCGGGCACAATATCGAGCCCGATCTCTCAGCCGGGTACGTTGTTATCTTGCAGGATATACGTACCCGGCTCCATTCTACCATAGAGAGGAGCCCCATGTATACAGAAACTTCCACCGAAGATAAAACAGAATTATTACGATCATCAGTTGCAATAGTTATACCTGCGCTTCAAGCCATTGTGTCCGGGCTTTTGGCTGGTCTTGCCGCTGGCAGCCTGGCGCCTCTGGTCGACCTTCCGTCACTCGACACTTTTCTGGTCGTGTCTTCCCTCATCGCTATGTTTGCCTGGTTTAATCTTCTCCGGGCTTGGCGAGAAGCTATCATACCTACGTACGACAAACCCACCCACCGGGGCTATAACTCCAACGTTCGCCTGGAAATTGGTCGCGAAAACTCCACCAGTATAGTAAATCTTCCGGTCAGCCGTACAGATCTCAAGACCCTGGCCATGGGGTTAGATAGTGGTCTGTCGTTTTCAGAGTCGTCCTGGACCGGTCGAGGCGCTCTCTTTTCCCGCTCCGAATTCCGACAGCTGCGGGACGTTATGATAAAAAGAAAATTGTTGCAGTGGGTAAACCCCTACGCCCGAGCCCAGGGGTTAGAACTCACACGCACCGGCCGCGCTGTAATGCGTTACCTATCCGACCACTCCCCCACCCTCAGCCAGCTGGACATCGAATCATGATAACGTCGTATACGTGTGTGTGCGTACGCGCGTTCAGTCTTTTCTGGGAGACTGCAACCATCAACCTGAACATTTCCTTTTTCCTTCGGCCTTGCCGTACACCTTAATTCGGCCTTTCCTGTTTCTTTAGCAAAAACCTTAAGTCAATTTTTCCCACGAAAAGGAGCCCAAAATGAATATCGGAATGATGTGGCGTGGTATAGACCTCAAAGAAGCCACGTCCTTTTACAAAGATAAATACGGAGCTGATCCCAATCTTTGTATCGTCCACCCGGATACAAGAATCAAAGTCGACATCCTCAAAATCATCACCATCGAGACATCCCCCGTTATCCAAAAAAACCATATTTGGATCGGTGTCGAGGAGGAGTAAAATGTCCACCGTAATTGATCGCACAAATGAGCTAGTTAACTCTTGGCTGCAGGAAACTATAGGGTTACCAATCACTATGTCACTAGGCAAGCTGGGTTTCAAAGTTGTTGACGCTCTCGAGTCGGCCATCCAGGATGAGCGCGAAGCCTGTGCTATCCTTGCCGAACGGCATTCATTCATTCACCCACCCAACGTAAGCGATAAAACTGTCGACGCAGTAGCCAAAAGCATTGCGCGCGACATACGACTTAGAAAAATGCATGATCATCCTTAGGAACAACCAAACGAATAGCCTGCAATCGCCCCCAGGCAAGCCCAGGAGCGTCGCAATACCTCAATCTACCCCTATGTACCTAACCAGGAGGCAAAAATGATTGTCATCGGTATTATCCAATCTCCAGCTATGTCATTGATCGTATACGAAATAATGCAGGTCCTAGCTCGGCACGAGGCAGAAAATTGTCCGGAATGTGCCGAGATTTTTAATTCTTCCGGCATGCTTCCGGTCCATTGTCCCTCTTGCGACAAACGAAGGGAGTTACGTTGGGCCTTCATGTTGCAACAAAAAGCCAAAACAATATCCATGCAATCCATAGACGCCGACGAACTCAATAGGGAACTCTCACAATGATCTTCACAATTCCCGATGGAGCATACCTTCCCCCCGAATTGATTTATTTGCTTCCCAAGCTTTCAGGCGCTAAGTTAAAGACCATCTTGGCCATCCTCTACAACACGTTACAAATCGGTGCCAGCGAACCGCTTTCCTTTTCCGAAATCGAATCCCTCACTGGCCTTAGCCATCAATCTGTTGTGTCAAGCCTGCAATCACTGACCCATGAAAAACTTGTCGAACGCCATCAGTTTGGTAATAGTTATGTCTACAACCTGGTAGTCAAATTTTTAGACCACTCAGAGTCAGAGTCAGTTAAGTTAAGAAAGTTAAATGGAGAAAGTCAGAAAGCAGAAGACTCTCTTACTGATTCCTCTGATGATGATAGTCTAAAAATTAGACAGAAGAGTCTAAATTTTGTACAGTTGCTCCAAGAACTCAGGCAAGCAGGCGTATATCTCAAGACTGCACAAAAACTTATCAAAGACCATAGCGAAGATGTCATCCGACAACAATTGAAGTATTACAAATATGCAATCTTAGTCAAGTTTGCAAGATCACCAGGTTGGCTTGTCCTTGCAATTAAAGAAGAATGGCCAGCCCCCCTCGGTTACAAGGATTCTAATTCTGACGATGCATCCCGCAGACGCTATGCCGAATGGACTTCGGAGAATGAAGACGATGAATAAAACAAAAAACTTACCTTACTCCGAATCAATGAATTATTGGAAAACCAGTCGCTCTTCTCCCGACCATTGGATCGAAAAAACTATCAAACTAATCAAAAAACTCTCAGGCCGTATCCTCATGGAAGCCTTTGGAAAAGACGCGGCCGGCAATTCTGCTTACATGCTCGCTTTCGAAATACAGGGGGATCGCTTCAAGATAGTTTGGCCCGTACTCCCCAGCAAGACCGGCGACGAGTCCGCCGCCCGGCGCCAGGCTGCAACTTTTCTTTACCATGACACTAAAGCAAAGTGTATCTCTGCAACAATCCTCGGGGTACGTACAGTTTTCTTTTCCCATCTCTTGTTACCCAGTGGGCAGGTTGTCTCTGATCTTTCTCCCTCAGATGTCCTCGAATCCATACCATCTCTTTTTCAACCAGGTCAACAACTTCTTAGCAACGGAGATGTTCCATGAACAACATGACCACTGCAACACCTTTTATCTACTCTCGCGACCACCACATACGACGCCTGCATTTTGTCGAAGAGTCGTTTACACACAAAGCCAAGACGAATCTGTACTGGCTTGCCCATCTTATAGACATGTATACGGATCTCGGCCAAACTGTCATTGACCCCATGGGAGGTTCAGGTTCTATTCTTTTCGCATCTCTCAAGCGACGGCCCACTATCACCGGCGATATCGAATCTCATTGGTGTCATATTCAAAACCAAAACCGTTCCCGGATCCTTAACGAAACCCTGATCCATGCGCCGGCAGTTGTCGCCCAGTGGGATGCTGCCAAACTACCAATTGCCTCCAGCTCGCTGCCAACCATAATCACATCACCGCCCTACTTCGACCTGTTCAGCAACTGGAATAAAAAAGCCGGACATTCCCTCGATGGCCGTTACGTTGGTAAGACCGGCCAATGCTACGGGTTCCATCCTCGCCAGCTCGCAAATATTCACATCTACGAAAACTATCTTTTAGCTATGCGCGATGTTTATCGAGAGTATTGGCGTATCCTCCGCCATGAGGCCTTATTGATCTTGATCATAGGCAACAAGGTACGTAGAGGCAGAGTCGTTCCAATCACAAAAGATACCTTTGCACTACTCCAATCAAACGGATTTTTGCTAGTGGCCACACACCACCGCAAAACCATCCCTTCCCAATTCCGTCAGATACATCATAAACGCCAAGGCCATAACTACCCCATGATCACAGTCGAAACCGCTCTTGTCTTCCAAAAGCAGGACCTACCTCCGTCGACTAAGCGTAAATTCGCCCTGGTGCAGTCACCAAAACCGAATAGCTCACCTGGTGTCGTCTTATTCAAAAAACAACTAAGGCTCGCTGGAGCACGATCAAACACTGTTTTAGTATGGTCCAACCACAAAATCTACGACGTCGACAGTACACAAAACCTATTCTGGTCTTCTGCGCGCCGGCCGAAAGCCATAGACCGCCGGGAACTGTCACATTCCATCGCCCGCGATATCGTCATCAATCACGGTTTGGGCGCCGGCGATCATATTGAGCTACATGTTACCCTGGACTACGCCCGATACCTGGAGCAACGCCTAAACACATTTGGTGCCCGGGCAACCATACCAACCAAACATCTTAATTTCGGTCAGAAGTTGAGATGGTACACAGAATTATTGAAAGGATAAACAATATGTTCACCGTATACACCGTAGGTTCGTACATCGAAATGGGTACATTTTCCGACGAACAGGCTGCAATAAATTTCATCCTGGATGATAAGTCCCAGTATGTTTGGTTCTGCATCGCCCACATTGATAATAATCGCACCATCATTACCACCATTGTGCATGCAGGAGACGTTTACCGTTTAGAAAAAGTAGCACAATCATGATCTCCAAACTACAATTCATTCTAGGCAATCTGTTAATCCAAGCCGAGTCAACACCAGGAGTAAAATCCTCTACCCATCTCCCCAACGGCTTAAAGGTCGACGTCCTTGTCACCACTGAAAAGACCCATCTGCAAATATCCAGAGTATTGGTTTTTCCAAGTGATACAGAATGGCATACTATTCTCAAAAACTGGCCCTATCCGATGGCCAGTGTAGCGCCCAAGCATATAGAATCAGAATCATCCTTCCGCTATTACCTAAAATCAGCCTGGCCTTCACAGATGCGCCTCAAGATATAGTCTAATAATTAGACTACCAATACACCATGACCACTCCCCTATACCGCACCTTCGAAGCCCTCCCAGATCCTGTTTTCCGTGCTCTATCCTGGGGATGCGGGCGCCAATCCACCGTACTGGCTGTTATGTCAGCCCTTGGGGAACTTGAACCTTTGGACCTGATCATCATGGCAGATACTATGTGGGAACGAAGACGCACTTATGAGGTACAACAGTTTTACATAAAGTGGCTACGTGATCGAGGGCAGCGAGTCGAAGTAGTTTCTGTTGGGTCCATCCGTAAGCTAGGCGCCGAAGAACACATACACATCCCGTTTTGGACCGACACCGGAGGCCCACTTCACAGACAGTGCACCAGACATTTCAAGATCGACCCCATCAAGCGCAGAATAAGACAGATCATGGGGTACCCTACCAGCGTCCCACCCCACCCACCTATGAACTCTGTGGAGCTTTGGCTTGGCATCACCTGGGACGAAACCGAACGCATGAAAGACTCCCTTCTCCAGTTCATGGTACATCGTTGGCCATTATTGGAACATCGCCTCACCAGGTTAGATTGCACACGGTATCTTGAGGCTCTCTACTTGCCAGTCCCCATTAAGTCATCCTGTGTTATTTGTCCCTACCGCCTGCCGTCCGAGTGGATACACATGAGAGACAACGATCCACCGGAGTGGCACGACTCAATTAACTTCGATCGGAAGAACCGCAACAACCCACTGGCAGACCGAGGAGCGTCAACAGCAGACTCCCTTTACATCTACAAATACAACGCTACTCCTCTCGAAGACGCCCCCCTCGAAGCCGACGCCAAGAGGGAAAGAAAAGGTAAGCAGCTCCCCCTGATGTGCGGAGGTTATTGTCATTCATGACCAGCAAATTGACAGAACATCAAGTACAAGCGCTTCTAATGCAATATGTTCTTTATGCAAGGCAACACATTATCGCTGTGCCTAACACAAAGGTTATTTACTGGCCTACACCATGGGAATGTGATTTAGCCAGTGTCACGCGTGCTCGATTTGTTCATGAATTCGAAATCAAGCGATCTATGGCTGATTACAGAGCAGATTTTATCTGTAAGCGCTCAAAGCATCACATGTTCCTACACCCGGGAGGAGGTTGGAAGCGACGGCCAAACTATTTCTGGTTCGTTACCTGTGATTTCGACATTGAACCACCAGAATACGCCGGTTGGATCAGGTTTTTAGATACTGGGAATATCCCTGGAATGCGTTTCAAGAAAGAGGCCCCCAGGCTGCACCAACATAAGATACCAGACAAGAAACTTATAGACATTGGCAGAATCTTGTTTCATCGTTTAGAAAATATATACTCCATTAAATATCTCCGTCCAGCTTGAATTCACTCATGAAACTCATCCTTTCTATATTTCCCGGCATTGATCTCCTTGGCCGAGGCTTCGAAGCAGAGGGCTACTGTGTGGTCCGTGGTCCTGATTTGCTTTGGGGATGTGATATCCGCACCTTTCATCCGCCTGGTTCGATCTTCGACGGCGTCATTGCCGGCAGCCCCTGCCAGGATTTCAGCACATTAACCCGTACACCCACGGATTACAGTGACAATATGCTCGCCGAATTCCGACGTGTGGTCCTAGAAGCCTTCCCTGAATGGTTTTTGCTTGAGAATGTACCCACAGTACCAGATATCACAGTCCCGGGCTATCACGTTCAGCGCTTCGACCTCAACGCCCGTGAATGCGGAATGAGACAATCCAGGCTCAGACATTTCCAGTTCGGCAGTAAGAGTGGCTTCGTTATCATCCCCAAACGCCAAAAACCCTATGGCCATGCCGTACCCATTTGCCTGGCCAGTGAGGGTAAAAAAGCTAACCGGCGCTCATGGTCTGATTTTTGCGCCGCTCAAGGTCTCCCCCGATCCACTACCTTTCCGGGGTTATCAATCGCCGCACGTTACGCCGCAGTTGGCAATGGCGTGCCTATCCCCATGGCCCAAGTTATTGCGCGCTCCGTGTTAGATGCTCACATTCTGCACACCGATGTACGACTCTGTGCATGTGGATGTGGACGCAGATTAACCGGGAGGCAACTATCAGCTACTCCCGCATGTCGCAAACGCCTAGAGCGACGCCGCAAACGTGACGCCTCGATCAGCTCCACCGCCGGTCATGTCACACCCCAAGAAACGTGACGCCTCGAGCATCCCCCTGCTGAGCCCTGTCACATAAGCGTGACCCATCGATCGTAGCTGAGCCTGGCCATGTCACAAATGTGACTCAGCGCTACACCACACCCCTGGGCTTGTCACATATAAAGCGTGTCAACCTGCTCAATCCCAAGAGCAGCACTGTCACAAAAACGTGACCGACCGGCTGTCAACGTTCGGGGATCATTCACACTTTCCCCCCCTGTGACCTTTTGATAACGTGACCGGCCAGGTTGGTCACAAATCCGGACAGTCACACATCCCAATATCAAAATTCAAGGTCCTGCAGTGGATCCACAGCATCAATCACCATACTTTTAGCCATCCCCCAGGTTTCATCATCCAGCACCCAACACATAGCAGCCGAAATAAGCATGTCATCATGTACCAGGTTTCCGGTCCCCACATCCCGAGTCCCATCAGGCACCCCCCACCGCATCAGCTTCCCCGGCCCATCCAGTACCCTGCTCTGACAATTCTCCACCTGCATCCAAAACACTTTCTGAATTCTCGCAGCTTCTCTATCCTCATCCCCTGATCCCTTATATTCTTTATACCTTCCGGTTTCGATCACCGCCAGAAAGCCCCACCCCAAATCTGATTTACTCTTCGAAGTGAACACGTATGGTATTACTGATCCAGGAAGCGCAGAATCGAGGAAAGAATACAAACCAGTTCCAACACCCGTAGCATCCACCACAATATAAGACGCCTTCCAGTGTTCGAATAGGGCCTTTATCTTTCCATATAGTTTCGTGTGTTTTATGCCCACCCATTCGTGACGTTGAACCACCCGGTAAGTAGGAGCGTTTATCAATTCATCGTCCAGGGTTAACAGGTCCACTTCGACAACCGTTACCGCAGTACTATCTCTTCTCCTATTCACCAGCGAATCGATGTCACCATCATCGCCTACCCCCTCGTCTTCTCCAGCAACGTCCACCAGCAGCGCATACAAACTATCATCTTTCGGTGCATTGCTTGGCAAATGATTACCCTGCATCATTGCCATTCTAGCCAGCGGGAACATACCACCTTCAGCGTCGATTTCCTCAGAGTAGTATTGAGTCTTTACCATTGGATGATTCCTTCCCAATTTCGCCACCTGTTCAGCCACGTAGTTACCATATGCAGGCACCTCTTCAGCTACTTCGTCAGCATCCAACTTGAACACACGCCTTATCCCATCTCTCATCTCAGCCTTTCTTGCCGCCCTCATCTCCCTGGCCAGCAGAGTCTTGCTAGTCCAGGCTGTGCCCCAAAACACCCTCGTAGCGTTCGTGCTGGCAGCCATTGGTGCCATCTCTTTATCATACTTGGCAATTAATATGTCCTGAGCCTCGTCTACTTCCAGCAGAGTCGATGCCGTCGCCCCCACAATAGACGCCGCAGGACCACCAGACAGAAAAAATATTCTAGCCTTCCCCACCTTATATATGTAACCTGATTCTTTATTCCATCCAACGTCGTGTACTATCAGGTTCTTATCCAATACTCGCTCTAGTCTCCTCATCGCATTTAACGTCTGAGGCTTCCAGGTCGGGGATATTTTTACTATTTCGGTATCTAGTTGAGATAACAACGTCAGCAGATAAGTTTCTATCTGCGCCTGTAATTCGTTTTTCCCGCTCTGCCTCGGAAACACAACCACTATCGACAACCCCCGTTTATTGATCACAGAATCAACTACCGCTAATGCAACATCCTCCTGGTACTTTCTCAATTTCAGACCCGAAGCGTGTTGAGCAAACAAAACCACACTTCTTATAATTCGCTTCAACGTTTTTATCAGTTCGCTCATACATAATCACCCCGCCAGCCAAGACTTGAGCAAAGCCAAAAGACCCATCACACC
>LAZR01001884.1_pt1 | contig 12714 bp, 16 predicted proteins | sample 329461 | NCBI WGS metagenome assembly LAZR01 (sample SAMN03002196, study PRJNA259156) | marine sediment metagenome | biome: sea floor; feature: Hydrothermal impacted sediments; material: marine sediment; isolation source: Loki non-amplified sample from Loki's castle hydrothermal vent sediment ...
CTTATATTAAATTTAGGATTTTAATAAATTCGGTATACTCCTATGAATTTTGACACCCAACTCATATTTATTTAATTCTTAAAATTATATGACAAAAATTATCTTTTTCAGTCAAATAAAATATGCAAATCATTAATTTATTGTAAATAAATGTAAAACTTTTATATACGCGTAAACCTATATTTAAATTAAAATTTAAATAAAAGTGAAAAAATGTGAAAAAAACACACAAAAGACTGATACTTGGCGGGAGCATTGCTGTCATAGTTCTATCTCTTCTTTTTGGCACAGGAACCCTTTCCTTGAGCGGTTTTGATCTCGGTGGAACAACTACAACCCCGGACCCGGAGAAAACAGCATCCACTTATACGGTAAGATCCCATCCCGATTTGGAGGATGTTAGTAATTTCGTAGAAATGGATATTTGGATACCGAAGTCGAGTGCCACTTTTGACGATATGGATGACATTTATACACTGACTAATTTTGAGCGAGAGGTAACGGGTACAGATGCTGATGATATATCTATCGATTTACGTGATGTGCCTTATGCTTGGGCTGAAATAACAGGTAATTCCGTCTTTGAGAATGATTTTATTTTATTAGTTGGCTGGAAAAATACTGACTATGACTTCCCTATTTATCATTTGACTTCTGACGTGAATTTTAATATCTTAGATTCCAATATGAATGAGGCATTTACGGTATCATATCAGGGAGACAGTAATTTTACAGCAGTATTGGATGCTCCACACCGTACCACAACTAACAATCATTATGGTGTAGGTTGGGAAGTTTCCGCAACGGATTTTGCAGATTATACTGATGCTCAGAAATTAGAAGTGTGGGATGAGAAATATACAAGAGTTCAGGCACCGACTTTAGATCCTACTTTGGACACTGCTGATCATGAATACATTGAAGGTTTAGAACGATACACCGAATATCTTGCCCTAAAACTCACTTTCAATGATTCTGTTAGTACTGTTGATGGAAATGCACTTGAAGTAAATTGTACTATTGCTAAAGGAGAAAATGTTAGAGCTGTCTATAGTGGAACAATAATTTATCTTATTGTTACAGATATTATCAATTTTGAAGACGGAGCATATGATTTCAAATTTGAGATGCAAATAGCTGTTAATATTTCAATTTCAGCTGTTGCAAGTGGACGCCTTACAGTACCCAACAATAGTCCAGGTGTATTTACCCAATATAGTCTAATAGGCGCATAATTTAATATTTGAGGTGCTTTAGCCGATGAAAAAAACCAAATCTTTTTTTTTTTTAATTCTATTTTCTTTTAGTTCTATTATTCTTTTTCCACCGACGGTGCATGCCGTTGGAGATGATGTTTATTTAGTATCAAATGATATAATAAAGAATTTTAAGTTTGACCTTTTTGATGGAGGTCCCGTAAGTCTATCAGGTCAATCTAATGATAGAAAACTTCAATTTGAATCACAGGCTTCATGGAGAATTGATCCAGCCGATCTACAATTAATTGACTCTTTTACACAGGGAGACGATGCTTATATTAGATATAAAGTAGGTATGACAAGTAAGATTAATATGATTACAACCGTAGAAATCGCCCAAGGGGCAGAAAATAACCAATTGAAGAGGGTAACTGAATCATTTTTGGTGGCGAAGTATAAACATATCGGTCTTACTGGAGCTCAAATGATGGGATGGGAAGCGAATATTGATTGGACGCACTATGATTTTGGAGACATAAGACAATGGGGGTATGCCAATAATGATTTTAGTGGGGACTTGGTGATGTCATTTGATATTGCTCAAAATCCACTTCCTAATTTTCAAACTATATCTGGTGATAGTTTAACTAAGAATTTTGGGTATATAGCTGTTTCTTCTATTGCAGTTATAGATAATATATATGGATTGTTAGATAATTCAGCACCTGATATTGTAGGTATAACTCCAAGAGAATATCGTGAAGAAAAAGCGATTCTTGGTGCTTTGGATGAATTTGGATATACGCGAAAATGGAATGAAGCATACGAACCAGACATAGAATTATATAAACATATTGATCCACTAAATTCATTTGATGGTGGTATTACACCACAATCAGAAGGAAGTAGTATGAATCCGCGGACGAAATCAGGAGACCCCATATGGGATCCTGAAATGGAACAACGGTCTATGAGAGATGCAAAATTTATCTATCATATTGGTTCACTTTCTCCAATAGTGACTGAATATTCTGCTACATTATCATATAAATATATGTATTATATATCGGCAGATCTTTGGACTATTCCAGCGAGCGTAGGAGAATATAGTTCAACCACAGCCGATAAGACATACACAAAACCAATTGCTCTACATGTCACCAATAGATATATTCAGACGAAAATTAAGGTAGTTTTTGATGTATTTACATCGTATAAAATTGATGTGGGTGCTGATGGAATTGAAGATTTTGATTTAGATTTTCCACGAGAATATTATGACCTTTTATTATGGTTGACAACTGTCGATGGATTTGGTGGTGGCGAACAACAGACTTCCCCAACTTGGAACTTATTTGCTGATTGGAATTGGATAATAATACTCGTTGTGGCTATTATTGGAGGCATTTTATTCATTAAAATCGGAATGCCAATAATACGGGGAAGACAGAGAAGAAAAGAGATAGAAACAATAATGAGAGGTTCAAAGAGGGGATAATTGATGTTGAAAAAAAAGCAAAAATTGATTATTATTCTTGTGTTTATTATTGTCGGTATTAGTACAGGTACTTTTGGAACATCTACTTATAATATTCAACCATTAGCAAGTACAATTGTACCTACTCCTACTTTAGATCCAATATTACCAAATCCTAATGTTGATGGAATTGTTATTATTAGATGGACAAAGACAGTTGATTTTTCTATGTTTAGAAATGGCTATGAAGTGTATAGAAGTACAAACAATGGCGCATGGGTTAAAATTAAAGAAACTACTGGTACTGCTTACAAGGATGAAAATTTAGCTAATGGGGATTATGCATATAAAATAAGAGCTTTCGAAGGTGCTACTTATTCTAGTTTTTCTAATGTGAGAACGGTTTCAGTTCAACAATATATATTTATCCCAACAATTCCAGATGCGACAATAATTTCTCCAATAATTCCAAATCCGAGTACTGATGGAATAATTCTTGTAAAATGGGCAGTTATTTCAGATGCTTCTGGTTATGAATTATATGGAAGTTCTGATGGTGTTAGTTATACAAAATTAATAACTCTTGATATTAATTTTATAACATCATATACCGATGTTAGATCATTAGACGGGACTTATTATTATAAAGTTATTTGTAAAGGAACATATGGTGATTCTGGTTATTCTAATGTAGAATCGGTGATTGTAATAATGCCAGTCCCAACACCAACACCAACACCCACTCCAACGCCAACACCAATAAATACTAATATGATATTACTCGTATCGGGAGTGTCTATTATTAGTGTAATCGTAATACTTTGGTTCAGACGTAGGAAATAGTAAACAAAATAATTAATCAATTTTTTTTTTCTCATTCAGATACAAGATTCAGAGGTTTAAATATGCATAGTAAAAAGAAAGTTTTGAATTTATTGTTGATTACAGGATTCATTTTAGTTTCTATATTTGTAGGATTGTCTTTATATCATGCAAACAAACCGATCTTTTCTTATAATTATATAGAGGATAATTTTGACGATCAAATTCCGGGTCTTTTTCCGATGGGATGGTTATCTGCTGTAAATCCATTTAACGTGAGAGTAGTTTCTGATAGTGGAAATAGGGTTATGGAAGTCAGAGGTACAAACTCCAAAATAACGGAAGTCGTAAGAAGGTTCAAAAGAACATCTGAAGGGGTTATTGAGTGCAAAGTAAAGGCTAATGATGTACAGACGGGGTTTGTAATTCATATTCCTCAGTTAGATCGAGAGTATGATCCTTATGATGACATTATGATTGTATTTCTAAGAGGTGGGATATACGTAGTTGGAGGGGATGACATTATTGAATTAGATACGCCACCTACATTTTGGGAGAGGCTAATATTATTAAATGATGAATTGTCATGGGCTATTGATGAAGAAAGTCTTCTAAACTCTGTTCCTGTGATGAGTTATTCAGCAAACTTTTGGTATTCAATCAGAATAGCTTTTACTAAAGAAAACTTTCTATTAACTATAAATGGGAACGCGTTAGGAACATTTAATTACCCAAAGTATAATTCTCCCTATTTTGCATCGTTATATTTTATAGCAATAGCAACACCAATTAATTTTCGATTCTATGTAGATAATGTAAAAATTACATTAATCCAGGCTGTTGATTATATACATCCTGGAAATATAGCTCTTTTAGTAATAATTCTTATTTCTGCAATTGGATTTTATATATTATATAAAAAAAAAAAAAGAGGTAAAAAATAAAATGAAAAATAAAAAAATAATCGGAAGTTTAATTGGTTTTGTATTTGTATTGATTTTTATTAGTGGTATGGTAAGTCCATCTATTTTGTTCCAAGATAATACACCTAAGATATCACAAGGAGCTATTAAACCAGATGATTTAATTCCAATCAATTTTACAATCTACATTGATGGAAATTGGTCAGCATATGTTGAAAAATATGATTGGGCAACTGGAAAAGGAATTGATAAAGATCCATATGTTATCGAAGGAATTCATGTGACAAATAAAGAACAAACAGCTTATATTTCTATTGAAAATACCAAATATTTTGTAATTAGGAATGTAACAGTTAGTAATTATGTTGCTCTTTATGGACATTATACATTTGCAGGAATATACATTGGAAATGGACAATTTGGAGTAATTAATAATGTTACAATTATAAATGCCACACAAGGAATTAGTTTAGCAAATGGACTTAATTTAGCAGATATAACAGATTCAATAAAAATAACTAATAGTAGATTTATTGGTTCTCATTATGCTGATGGAACTGGAAAGGGGGCAGCTATTTCGTTACATGGAGTAAATTTTGGTTATCAGTTTGGAGATGATTTTGAATTTAAAACCAATATAACAAATATTGAAATTTCTAAAAATGATATTTTTAGTTATGCAAGTGGAATACTTGTATCAAGAGGAGAGAACATTTCTGTTAAAGATAATAGAATAGAAACAATATATGGTTATGTTTCTGATACTGGAGTTTATTTTAAAGAAGTTAAAGATTCTGAAATAATTATTAACGATTTTTATGGATGTAAATCAACGACTCAGGATTCAATAGGAATTTCTATGTCTTCTTTTGATGATAATACTATTGTGTTGGAGAATTCTATTAATATTAAGGTATTTGGAAATGATTTCTATGATAAAAATGGGAATCTAATAATAGATATTCCAGATGAACCAGATCCAATTCCAGATGAACTAAGTAATCCAAGTATTCCAATTAATAATTCAATATTTATTTTAGTTGGTGGTATAATTGTAGGTTTAGTTGGTATTAGTATATTTTTAAAGTTGAGTGTACTTTTGGAGTTTTTCGATATTACCAGCCTTTCGATATTGCTCAATTATTTCTTCATTTTCTTCATAATCCTGGATTGATATTCTCCCCAATTTTTTTCCCAATATTTCATGCCCTTTTTTGTCATAGCTCTTAATGAGATAAAAATAATAGAAATTCCCTCGTTTCACAGGCCGTTTAATCTTTGGTCTTTCAAATAGCTCATAATGAAGCTTTTTTACTTCTTCAACGACTTTTAGGGGATCTGAAATTTGCGCTATCCTGAGGATCTCATTCTTGACTTCTTGAAACTTCATAACTCATGCCTCCAATCTCACTATTGACATGCTTTCAACGTTTTCGGGAGTTTCAGTAAACCACGTAGCGACACATGAAGCACAGACTAAATTACTGTCTTGAACACTATTATCAGTACAATTAACTTCAATACTGAATTGAGCTTCATGTTCTCCACAATATTCACAAATTTTCATTTCTTTCAAATAATCAGCATAAGTTCCTCCTCTATCACTGCCTAATTGGCACACACACCATTCTTCCTCAGTCAAGATAATTTTTTCAGCCATTTTAGTTCGCCCCCATCTGATACACCGCATTTAATTGGTAATAGCCTTGATTAGGGAGTTTAAGTTCACCACCAAAATTCCTATAGAATAAGCAAACTCTTTTATCAACACCCATAACCTTTATAGTATCCATCCCATCAAACTTGACATCATTATAAGATTGAAATTCGGTTCTAAATCGTTCGATCATATCAGCTTGAATCCAGAGGTCTACTTCTATTTTATCAGCCATTTTTTTTTATCAATCCTTTTTTTAGTTGTTAATATATTACATGAAAGAGAGTATATAAATGTTTCGGTATTACTAAACATATCATTTATCTTTAGATAACTCCATAATGTCGATTTAAAAGAATAATTAACTATTATCGAAGTCGTCCTGAAAAAAAAAATCTCCCCCGGTGAATATTTTGATTCTCAGGAGCGTTCAGTTTTTGAGAACCTTATTTTAAAGATTTATTTTTTTTAATAACCATTATATCAATTTAAGAAAAAACGATTTAATTTGAGCCGACAATAATCTCAGGATAAAAAAAATATTAATTTGTTATTTCAAGAATTAGAAAAAAAAATAAGGTTTAGCTTAAAAGGATAAAATTAAAATCTTGTCGTTGAATTTTAGTTAATGCAATACAAAATTAAAAAACTCAAAGATATTAAATATTTTCCAGATATTATAGATGGATATTACCAATATGAATAAAGAAAATAAAAACAATAAATTGTTATATCATGGCTAAAAAAAGAAAGTTAGATATTTTTTCTGAGGAATTCATTATTAAATTACTTGAAAGTTTGGATGAGGATGGACTAAGAGATCTCTTTCATTTAATCGAAACTCTCATTAAAAAGGAAAGTATGTATTATCGTACAATTCCTACAGGAAAGGAGTTTGGTGTACGGTCCGATCTTAAAAAAGAAGTTGAATTAAAACTACCTAAGGTAGAGAATTCTGAACCATCAGAAACTATATCTGCATTAATGAGAGTCATAGTTGAGTTTATTGAAGGAAAGGGAGAAATGTCTATAGAATCAATTTTAGGAATAGCTGAAGATAAATTATCTGAAACTTTACGAAAGAATATTTATCTCTTTGAAAATCTTCTATTTAAAAGCGATATTTTTATCAAGTTTGTCATCTATGGAAGTTTTACAGAAACTAAGAAATTAGAGAGCTGGGATTATAGAATAAATATAAACTCCTTAATTATTAAGAAGGAAGAAGAAAAAAATTTAGTCCATGCACCTATTGGATATTTAAGTTTAACTTATTTTGACCCTCGAAAAGGGAAGAACGACATAGTTAATTTTATATTATCCAAGAAATTTCTTAAAAAGTTTAAGAAAGAACTTGACAATTTTTATGATGAATTTGAAATCTATGAAAATATTATTAACCAAAAACATAAAGATAATATAGATAAGTGAAAATCATGATTAGAGAATCTACCCAAACCGAATATAGTGATGAAGAATTTAAAAAAGTCGAATATAGTGATTCCGAGTACAATAAAAACACCCAGGTCACAAAATACGATTCACCTAATTATACTATAGTAGTCCAAACGGCTAATATTAAATTTATGCCACCAAAAGCTCTTAGATATAATCTTGTAGATGCACTTTGGGAAGAGTTAGAATATTATTTAACGGACGATGATGATTTCAAAATCGAAAAGATTGAAAATAATGCAATAACAATTAAAGCTTTGAGAAAGGAATCTTTTCATAACTTCTATGTTATGGCGAAAATCATAGGAAAGATTGTACCATTTAACGGTACTATCAAGCTGAAAATGAAAGAATTCAGAGCCTTAGATTTTGCAAATGATATGTTAATTTATAATTTTACAATAAAATCTGACTTTGGGAACTTCTACAAGGGAATTATTTATATCATTAAATAGAGCAAATGATTCGATCTCATGTGGAAGTATGGATGCTTGGATGTTAAAAGAACTCATGTAGAAGATAGAGCTCACGAAAGACTTCTTAAAATCGCGAGAGATTATCAAGAAACTTTGATTGAGGATGAAATTAAAGAGAAAATTTTAGAGTTAATGAAAACAAGCAAAAGTCGGAATGAAAGAGGTATAGATAGAGAAACAAGATTACCCAAATATTTCCTTACTGGAAGGTTACCTGATTATAGAAATATTTGGGTGATGTTGTGTATTGTTGAAGATGTAGAAAATAAAAATAGAATGATTAAAACTGTATGGAGTGGCTCTGAAGTGAAAAAACCGGGTTCTAAGAATAAGCTTGGTAGACGCAAACGAATTGAACGCTAAATCTTTGCTGAATTTTCCATCCTGATTCTTAAAAAATTTAAAACGGTTAATTTTTGATCTCAGGATGGCCATAAAAAAGTTACTTCAAATGTTACGAATAAATGTAACAATTGAGTAAATGAAAAAAATTAGTAAAAATAACTATAAAAAAACTATTTTCCTTCTTTCATGATTTCCTTAGCATTTTCCCTTATTTTCGATTACTCCAAATAATAAAAGACTTTACCTTTAGAAATCATTTTCTTAATTCTATTTTTTACCACTAAACGATCTAAAACATAACTTAGAGCTAAGCGTCCACTAAATATTTTAAGGAACTTTTTAATCGAACCAACTTCTTGGTGATCCCACTTATAATATACTTCAACCATCTCAATGAAATCTAAAGCCTTTCCTTTATGCTCCTCAAGAATTTTAATAACTTTAGTCTCCATTTCGGATAAATTCTCAAACTTTTTTAATTCATCTATATCTTCTGGCATAATTTACTTCCTCTTTTTATATATTTTTGATTTTGGTAGATGTATGCTATTGCCGACAAAATTTAAATTTTTTTATCCTGGTCCTGAAAAAACCAAAAAATTAAATTTAGCTCAAACCTTATTTTCCTTTAATTAAAAACTCCAAATATTAATATGAAACCTGTTGCATTAATAAAATACATAGATTTTGGGGCAGAATTAAGTTATCTTCGAAGTTGCTTTCCAGGATCCCGTGTTCACAGTGAGGACGGTATAATTACCAATATGAACAGATTCATTCAATTTGTTGAGGAATCTGAATTTAATGTTACTAAAAAGTCACTGTGGGAACTACTAAGTATGAAAGAAAGATTAGACAACAGTCCTAAAGATTATGTATATAACAGAAAAGATCAAGATCAGCTCTTTAAAATTATGGATCGATTACTTTTTGTCATAAGATCTGAAGCAAGTCTCCATTATGCATTTATTATATCAGAAAAGAGAATAGATATTAATAAATTACTTTTCAATATTGGGTCACTTTTTGCTAAAGATGTTTATGATTCCCTACCTCTCCTAATCCAAGGTGATTTTAAGGAAGGGGGAAGATGTATTGCTTTTGTATTACCTACATCTGCGGCTTATAATATCTTACGTGGAGTTGAGGGCCTTCTAAGAACATTATTAAAAAAATTAGATCCTCAAGCTGATGTTTCAATTCCCTTGGGACCTGTAATAAAATCTTTGCGTGATTTGAATAATAGCAATCTCAGTACATTATTAGATAGTTGTGATAGAATTAGAGATAATCATCGAAATCCGACATTTCATCCTGAAAAAGTATATAATATCGATGAAGTTCAAGATCTATTTAATTTATGTGTTGGTGTCGTAAATGATATAATCACTTTTATGAACAATATACCACAACCACCTCTTTCTCAAGATTCTTGATTTTTGTAGATGTAGATTATATTTGTCAAAATTTAAATTTTTTTATCCTGACAATAAAAATTCTTCAAATGTTGCAAATAAATGCAACAAATAAGAAAGGAAAAATTATTGATCATAACACCAAAAAAAGAAAGAATTATTTGAATCTTTTTTTAGAAATAAAAAGCATAGTTACTAAGGAAATTACACTGATAAATAATAAGGGATATCCTGCGATAGTAGATATTCCGTCACTTTCAGGAGTAGGATAGGAGATATGGAAAGTATCACTCCATTCTCCTATATTCGATTCTTCACTAGAATCTGTCCCTATAGTATCCCTTGCTCTTATTTTATAATAATAATCTCCATATTCCATATCTGAGAATTCCAATGATGTATATATAAATCCTTCTGATTCTGAGACCCAATACGTATCATAATTAGAAAAATTATCTGTTTTAGAAACTAATAACTCATAATCCTCAATTCCGTTTAGATCCTCAGAGTTCCACCATGATACACTCCAATCGTTTACTGTATATACTGTTTCATTAACCCCGCCGCTCATCCATTCTATCTTTTCTGGAGGGATTCTGTCTGCTCCATTGATAACAAATAAGCCATAATAATCTACCCAATAAACACCTAATTTATCGTCCAAATATTGCATATTTTGGAATTCCATTCTATCAATCCATTGATTAATACCTATTTTTGACACTTTAGAATAATAGTGAGTATCTGGTGAATTATAATAATAACTATATCTATATATCATTGAGCTTCCACTCCAATATCCTCGTTCTACCCAATAAATGTAATTAGCTGTACACCACACGTCTACAGGATAATCAAGGTTTAAGTAAATATAATCTACTAAAGTGTTAGCATAGTCATACTGAACAATTTTCCCATCAGCATCATAATCATAATCATCATCCTGAGCATAAATTATATAATCTCTACTTGTATCCAAAAAAGCACTTGTAATCCCCGTATCATAAATATATAATTCAATAGAATCCAAAAGTCTATCATATAGACGAATTTCAGTTGAATTATAATATAAAACAAATTTTTCACTATATTGGACATCAATTACCCCAAAAAAATCGGGTCCGATATTTTCAATTATGTTATCAAGAGAATTCCAATAAAAAACGTTACTTGCTGTACGCCAAGTTAGATCGATTCTTTCAAATCCAAGATTATTCCAATATTCTACAGATAATTCTCTTGGAATCCAAGTTGAGGATACAATTTTTTTATAAACTAATGTATTTGTATTCAATTCCATAATTGCGTTATTATATTCTGCTGTGGCTAAATATATCAAATCTCCACTAATTTCATAAGCAGCGTCGATGTCGTAAACATTTCCAAGATTTCCCCTTACCAATATAGGAGTAAATGGTAGGCTATTTAAATTAACTCTATAAATTGAACCATTATTAGTAGCATTATAAAAATATAAGTTATCTCTACATAATGAAAAGATCCCATCTTCTGTTCCTGAAATATTTACCCCGTAACTTATCTCAATAAATCCACTTGATTGAATATCCTCTTCGATAGTTGTTGTCTGCATCTCTTTTAACACGTAATCTGCTGATATTGAAGCTATAGAATATGATAATAGTAGAATCATATTAAAAATTAAAATAGATCTATTTGATTTTTTCATGATTTCTATCCTATTTTGTCTTTTAATTTATAATTAAATATGGTATAACAACCGACATAATTTTTAAGTCTTACTTTTACTTCCAGTCACCCCTCTCTGTCTCCACGAAACATTGATACTTAGTGAAGGTTTACTAATTTACAGAAATCTTAAATAATCGACGAAACTTTATTATCCAATACAAAAGATTTAAACCACACGGGATTTGTGGTAAAAAAAAAGTTTTATACTAAGATAGTTATAGATTTAATGATTTATCGAAATTTTAAATAGACAAGACGCTAGTGTACTTATGAAAGCAGATACCACGAAATAAAATATTCAAAAATTGAATACAAATGATAAAGTTATTTAAAGAAAAAATTGTTAGCGAGAGTGACCAAAAAAGGACACTCAGCATTTAAAAAGGATGATTTTTTTAAATTAGTTAATAATGTTAAAAATAGTGATCAATGTCTGCATTTAAAAGCGATATTTATTTTTAGAAATACAAAAAATAAATAAAAATATGAGGAAAGAAAAATTTGTGTGTAAAGAATCAAAGTAAATCAATTAAAAAAAGCGAGTACGGAAAAATTAAAACCGAAATTGACAAATTCGATTTAAATTTAAAGCTTACATCGAAAAACTATATTAAATTAAGCAAGATTTATACAGCTTTTGATACATGTTTAGATGACATTTTAAAACAAGTGTGTGATGATTTTATTGAGAATAAGTTAGGTAGTTTAGAATCCATCCTGTAGATAATTGTTTTAATCTTCATTTTCTTCATTAACTTCTACAAACGTTATATTATATCGTTTAGTTGGATCAAGAACCTTATGTTTAATAAGTGCTCTTGGAATTAATACAACAGTATCAGGACCCATTGAAGACAATTTCTTCTTTTCTAAAGTAAACTTCTTCTCTTCTTTACTCATTATTTATATTATCTTTTTATAAATTATTAATATTATTTTCCCTATAGGTTTTCTTATAGATAAATTTATAAAGGAATAAAATAATTATGTTTATAGGAAAGTCTATAGAAAAACTTATAAGAAAATTGAAGATATAAAATGTCAAAAATAAAATTACAAAACCGGAAAATTCAAAAAATGAACACTTATCATTACATTTCAATTCCAAAATCATATATGGACAATGGATTACTTTCGACCCAAAAAAGATACAAAATAATATTAGAGGAAATTCCAGAGATGAACCAAACACCTAAAAGTCCAGAAAATCATTTAGAAAAAGCAACGGAGGAAAG
>LAZR01001886.1_pt1 | contig 12688 bp, 24 predicted proteins | sample 329461 | NCBI WGS metagenome assembly LAZR01 (sample SAMN03002196, study PRJNA259156) | marine sediment metagenome | biome: sea floor; feature: Hydrothermal impacted sediments; material: marine sediment; isolation source: Loki non-amplified sample from Loki's castle hydrothermal vent sediment ...
ATGGAACAAGACAAAAACGACGAAAAAGATATGCGGATGGGAAAACCTATTGAAAAGTTGAAGCCCGAGAGAGGACTTGCACCCCCAACATCCTCATTACAGGTGAGGTGCTCTGCTAATTTGAGCTACTCGGGCATTCCTACTATTATTATACATCCATTCAATCAGTTTGTCAAGTTATTCCTCGTCCAACCATTCAATTTTTGGGCAGTAATTATTCTTAAAAGCAACGACATTCATCCATAAGAAGTTACACACCTCTTTGATGCCACGACCAATAGGACAGAATACTGCTCGACCAACAGCCTTAAAGGGTTTGGCAATGTCTGCTTCGAGCCACCCCATGCGAGCAATAAGGAATCCAAGAGCAATAATGATAGCAACACCAACAACAGTACATCCGACAACGAACAAGGTTTCCCATACTACTCCTGTATTCTCAAGGCACACAAGAACAAGCAATGCTGACCAATACAACAAATAATTGGCAGCCACACCAATGGGCAACCACACCAATAACTTGGTACGTTCTGCTATCTTAACAAAAACAGCTCGGCTGGCAGCCTTTCTTTCCAACTCGGCCGCAATGATTTTTTCGTCTTCTTTTCTACAAGCTAAGATGCGTTCCTTCCAATCGTTATGCTTTTTTTGCCATGCATCAAGACGGTCATAATAAAAGGTTTTCTTACTATAGCGCATTTCAGAATATCTAGTTGTAGTATACAGACAATCCAAATCTCTTTTATAGTAAGAATACCAACTGTACATAATTTTAAACGTTTGGTATGCTTGCCAGTCTGTCATCTCATCAACAAAAGTAACGATACTGCGTTCGTATTTTACTTTCCTCCCCGCAAGGACTCGCTCAACCAACCATTCAATTGGTCTGGACATATATTCAATTGGTCTGGACATATATTCAATTGGTGTAAATAGAAGTCCAATTGCCTTCAAAGACAATTTAAGCATTCCAACAAATGGACTAGCCATTATACAAAAGACAACCAACCAAAAGAACGGACAAAAATTATCAAATCTTGGCATGTCTTTGCCAAATGTCCACTTCTGCAATCGGAAATGCCAACCATCTCGTTTAAGGGTATAATTCATTATTGTCTCCTACGACGTTCTATCTGTTCGTAACACTTATCAATCTGACTGGCTTTCGCCTTAGGATGAATTGTGTTTGGATGTAGTTTGCCTTCACGTGCAAGCTGACGAGAGCGAAACAAGATACTTAATGCTTGTTGATACTCAATCTCTCTGTTTACACAATTTGGAAGGTTAACGCTAACGGCAGCGTTTTGAATCTCAGTTACATGCTTGAGATATTTATTACGCTTCGGCTTCTGTTCTTTACTCATCTAGTCCACTTTCCTATTAATTTTGTTCATAGTTTGTTGAACACCATGCACAACATAACTATGTATAGCATCACTGGTTAAATTATACAGCGATGGAAATACACGTTGCTCCTGAGAGTTAAACTCAGATAGAACGTGGTCTCTCGAAGATTTTTTGCCTAGAGGTCTGCCAACACCTATTCGAAATCTGACAATTTTATTAGTACAATACTTAATAATATCACCTACTCCATTGTGTCTTCCGCTACTGCCTCCTGGCTTAATACGAACCTTTCCAAAATCAAAATCCATATCATCATGAACAACCATTATATCTTTTGGTTTCAATCGCAACGCTTTACGAGCACGCCAAACAGCAAACCCGCTATTGTTAATCCAATCTTGTGGTTTAAGAACAATAACTGTATGTTCGTTGTCTATGATTCCATACTTCACTTTTAACGGAGCGAGATCATCATTTGTCCTCAGCAATCCGTCCTTGAGATTACATACATCAGCGAAGGAATCAACGATCGCAAAACCAATGTTATGACGAGTAAGATCAAATCTTTGTTCAGGATTGCCAAGGCCGACAATTAATTTAGTGCTCATCTAACTCTACGTCCTTTTATGAGATCATCTATGTATTTTATTTGTTCACCTGATGGTAAAGAAATAATACTTTCATGGTCTACGATAACAACATCTTGCCACCAATGTTCATCTCTCCAATCATCAGCATCAGAATGCCTTAATAATATACCAACATTTTTACGTCCATTCCTATCAGGTTTAAGACTTTCTATATCTCTACACTCCCAGTGTTCATTCTTTTCATGATGTTCCGTAACACGTCTGAATGAACCTGGGCCTCCACCAAAACCACTGCGTAACGTAATAACTATAACGCCTGGTTTAATATCATCCCAAGGTACTAGAGATCTTTCATATTCTATAAGGGTATGAGGATGGAATTTTTTTATAAAGTCTTCAAAACTCATTTATACAATCCGTGTTCTTCTATGTAGTCCTTAACTGATTTAGGAACAAGCCCCGTTATGTCTTGTCCTTCGGCTATTCTTTTTCGAATATCTGAACTTGAAACCGCAGAAAGTTCAATTGGATACTGATAGATACTGAGCGGTGAAGTCATATCCTTAAAGCCAAACCTACCAATAGCAATTACTCTTGATTCGTCCGCAACCTCTTCCCATTTAGCCCACTTGTGTAAATCGGGAATTAAATCAGAGCCAATCACAACAGCTATCTTATCAGAGTAGCCTTTGTAATATTGTAAAAGATTGTATGTAATATTGGGCTTAGGAAGATCCTCTTCTGCCTCGCTAACACAAACCATTCCACGAAACGGTTCACACATTCTCTTAACCATTTCCACTCGATGCTTAAAGTCTGACAGTTTCTTGCCAAAGCAATGTTCGAACGTAGGAACAACATGAACGAACTGTGCATTCAATGCAGTTCTCAACCACATGCAACTAATCTGGTGACCGATGTGGGGAGGGTCCATCGATCCTCCGAATATTGCCAAATGATCGGTTAGTGGCATGAGTGTTTCCCATGATGTTTACATGCACACAAATATCTGTGATTGAGGTAATGTGCAAAAGCAATTAACAAACTACCAAGCATAGTAATAAATATAATTATAATAGACTGCCTACCGAGATATTCACAAAACGCCATGGCAAACAGCATTATAATCCCCGCCCTTGCAATCACTAATGGCTCATCCTTACCATGTTTACGACGACCAAGAATCAAGGCAATTACAGCAACCGTACTTATTACACCAGCCAACACTAAATGAATCCAGTAGTTATGACTGAACATAAATCCAAATGCTGGCAACAACGGAATCAATATTGGCATTAACATGCAATGAATCATGCAACCAACCGATAGTATTACGCCTAACTTATCCATTAACTTCCCTTACTTTTTCTCTACAAAGAACTTCTTTGCACCCTGTTCAAAAAGAGTTCCTACCTTACCATCAGATCCAAGCACATCTGTCTGAAATCTAACAGCTTCGCCGGCCTCTACTTTTTTATCTAATTGGGCCCGAATGCATTCTTCGTCTATACAAGCACTATCTTTGAGCTCAGCACTCCACTCATTACAATTTTTGCAAATACCAGATAGAGATTCATTAGTTTCAGGATTAACTTCTCCTTTATCAACCCAAGATGCACGCTTAAAACCTGATGGACCAGCACGATTACGCATTTCTACCTCCAAAACCCATAACTATTTTTCTTCATTTAAAAATCTTTCGTGAACTTCGACAAGATGATCCTTATCAAACAGATTGTAAATCTTAATGTCTTCTCGTTCTGCAAGTCTAAGCCCCAAGCCCGTTCCGCCAATTTTTTTTCCGCCAGGAGTCCACGCCATTACAAACTCAACTGGAGTAATCAAGTCTTGTCCTAAAATAATCAGGACGTTTCTTCCATGTAACTTCTTCACATAATCATTACAATGTTGAGGAGCAGGATGAATTTCCATTGCAATTTTAATAGCCTCGGGAGTAGCATCTTTAGGACGAAAGATTTCCTTCTTACTTGCACCATTAGCAAATGCGGTATCAGCTCCTTCAGCTCCGCCTGACCGTAGCGTATACCCTTTGCCATCAAGTATGCGTGCTATTCTTGTCATGAACTCAAGAGTATCTTCGGGAGTTGTCCGTGATCCAATGCCACCATAATATTGATTTAAATTAATTTTTACTCCCCATTATTATTCTCCTTATTTTCCTTAAGTCTTTTTTCCAACTCCTCAAACGCCTTATCAGCCTGGTCGTGGGCACTTTCTAATGTACTTAACGTTAGTTCGGCCATATTATGTTTCACTTTTTGGTTCACGGTTATACTTACTTCTGCATCAAAGACGCCACCTAAATACGCGACGCCGAGAACAAGACTCGTAATTAGAACCACTGCCGTAAATAATTTCATTTTTTCTCCTTTTTCAGTTGACAAAATCAAAAATCTCCTACATATAAGATCTCTGATAGCCAAAGGAAATATTAATACGTTTGTTATTTAACTATAGTATATAATACAATAAATATACTTATAGCTATAAGAAATAGATATGTAGGATGGTTAGATATTACTATTATTCCTACTAATAATCCTCCAAAAAATACAGATGCTGTTTTCTTTAGATTTTTCATTCTAAATCCATTTGTCCAATCCAGTAAAGACCAATATATGTCTTAGGACCAATCACAATAGCTGGATTTTCTGATTGTTTGTTGAGCCAGTCTTGTACTTCATCCAATGGAACTTTAAGTACATCAATACATTCTGTCTCATCTCCACCGCCTAAACTAACTCTTTTCAATCTATCGGCTACATAAAAATGAATAGTTTCATCAGACAAGCCAGCAGAAGATGGACCACTACACACAAATCTCATTCTGCCAGCCTTGTATCCAGTCTCTTCTATTAGTTCTCTACTTGCTGCGATTTCAATATCCTCTCCGCTATCTACATCACCAACCAACCCAGCAGGAAAGCCAATAACATATTGTTGAACAGGGATTCTCCATTCTTTAATAAAAACTAAATGAGGCTTATTTAATTTATCAACAAATACAGGAATAATATACGCAACATCTTTTCCCGTAGTTCTCTCAACGTATTCCCAATTCCCAACTCTAACAACTCTTAGGAACTTGCCGTCATGAATTATTTTTTTTGTCATTACTTACCTGCCAAGTGAAGCATAGTGTTGTTTTTGTTGTGCTATATATGTTTCCACAGCTATCTTGCTAAACTTTTCAATTACTTGTTTTGTTGCAGCAACGAACAAATCAGAAACTAGTTGCTTGTCTGTCTCTTTGAAAATCAAGTCATCAATTTCAACTCTAAGTGGTTCTCCTAGTCCGTTATATACTATTTTAACCAAGCCGGCGCCAGCCTCACCGACGATTTCCATACGTTTTCTTTCGTCTAACGACATCTGTTTAACCTCTTTTTCAGTTAAGTAATTTTGGATTAACTGCTTCGTCGTCTCTAGAAGCTTCGTAAAAATTCCCATCGGCATCCTTTACTACCCGCTGGACATGACCATCATCTTCCAACTTACGTAATCTACTTTCTCGCCTTTGATAAGAATGCTCTGTCTTTAATGCGAACACTGGGTCACAAACCAGCTTTTTGAGTTGTTCAAACTCATCAACTTCTAAACAAATACATATCCATTTACCGTGAATTTTAATGTATTTTTTGTGATTTCCACGAGGCTCACAAGATTGCAAATGATCTACAAAAAAATCAAAATGCTGTGCTTTACACCTGACAGTTATACTACCAAGAGGAAAAGAAAAAACTTCATCTCCAACCATCATCATTCCACCTGGATCCCAACAACACTCGATACCTGTCTCATCAACCTCAAAGGTTCCATCATATCGAGAAGCAAGATTAGCAGCAACCTCTTCGGCGACTTCTATAGTGCTTACAAAATGAATCTTAACATGATCATCTTGTATGTCATGATGTATTATTTTAAACATTCTTTTCTCCTTAAAAGGAATATAGGTTTTTCATGGCCCTTCTAGCTTTTCTTCGCGCCAATTTTACAGGCATTTTTCTCAATTTTTTGATGGCGGCGGCAGTTTCATATGGATAAATATTTCGTGAATAAGACTTCTGTAAAAATTCAATAAGAGTTCTTTTACTTATATTATAAATTGCAAAATCGATAAATGTATCCGATATGGACGAACCGACCATTGCTAATCTCTGCCATTGTATCATTGGATTGTCTTTCTAGGATTGGCGGGAACACCACGACCTCTTTGGTATGAATCAAGCGAGCTGACCTCGGCTCCACCACGCGTCGATTTGTGCCAGGGATAGGACTTGAACCTATATACCCCAAGTAAGGCGCTCTACCTGTGAGCTACCTCTGGCATTAAGATTTCCAAGTTATTTGACATTTGTAACCATTTTCTCTTACCCAATCAAAAATGAGGTCTGGCGTAGCATTTGAAAAGAAACAATCCCTAAATTGATAAATCGTTCCTTCAAACATATCATTATCAATAATAATCCAAAGATTATCATCTATTAAAAATGGAGCGAACTCATCCATTTTTATCGCCTCGTTCCTTTTATATCCCATTTTTCTGTACAATTACCAGGAGCACATTCCATAACCATTCGATTGATATTCTTTCCAATGAATCCACCACCAGTGTAATTAAGTATAATCGCCCAAGCCATATCGACATGACAATTTGTGCCAGGAAAATTACCGGATATACCGCCAGTAAAATTATAGCCATTATCTGAATCAGCTATTTTTAATTTCATTTCGGTTCCATTTTCATCCAATTCATACATCGAAAGTATATATTTATTATATATTTGATCAATTGAAACCGTTTTAATACCATTTACTGATAGCGTTATGGAGTTTTCACAGGCCGCTCCATCAAGCGTAGAAACTATATCAAACACACCAGTTTCTGGCGGTAGCCTACTCTCATCTTCACTACTACCACAAGCGATACAAAGAAAAATAAGTATTAACAACTTTCTCATTTATCTACCTTTCAATTTGGCTCCAGAGGTAAGACTCGAACTTACATCCTCTCCGTTAACAGCGGAGCGCACTATCAATTGTGCTACCCTGGATCAATTTTAATTTCTATAAAACTATCTTAGGACTTTTCCATTTACCATTTTTCCATATTTTTTCAGGACCAGTTACGCCACCCCGGCATATCTATTTTTATAATCCTCTAATGTCTTTTCGAGGTTTGCTTTAATTTTATGCAAATAATCATCATTTTCGTTACGTTCTTTGGCATGTTGAATAGAGACATCAGTACGATGCATAAGAGCTTCAAGCATTAATTGAAGTCCAAATGATTTCATTAAAAAATGCATTTGTTCATCTACATGCAAAGCATCTTCTTCTACTCTATTTGTCCAGTCCAAATTTCCTTGCGACATTTTTTTCAATCCCTTTAAGAGCCAACCACAATGTTCCAGCAGAACCAGCAGCACCCAATGCGAACAATCCAAAGAGTAATTTCGGAATCCATGCTGGATTCACTTCACCCCGAGTAAGTGCCCAACCTGTAAATGTTAGCACGACCATTCCAACCATAGAACAACCACCAATAATTGCACTAAAAATTAGCATAGGTGTTTTACTTGGAAACATTATAACAATCTCGTTTTCTCTTGCAAAGGACAAATTGTAATAGACTTAATTGTATGAATGCCATACTCACCATATGGAAGATACTCTTCAAACAACTCAAAAACTTCATCGTCGAAATCATATAATTCTCTTGGTGATTTTTCACCTAAATCATCTCTTGCACAGTCACCGAATGGATAGTTATGATGATGCGTATAAGGCATCCCGCTTGCAGAATATCCCTTATACTTTTTAAATCTTTTAATAGCGGCGATCAAAGGTTTAATAGTGGATAAGTCATTCTCGCTGATTTCACTAACCTGCGTGACATAATCACCATCGTTTGTATCTGCCGTAATTGTAATTTCTTGCTTCATTTTATTTATAATACTTTGAAGACATGAACAGTTATCCAACCAACTGCTCTACAATTAGGATGGTCTGGTTTTTTACTACATGGAGGTCCGCCGCCGCTATCATCAACAAGAGGAGGAACATCGGTATGTCCATACATCAAATTGAGTTGTTCGGCATCGTGTAAATTAGGATACGGTGCAGTATTGGACAAAGCCGAAGTATCATTCATGCAAGTATCTAATTCAACTCTATTATGGTCAAGTCCCCAAATATGACCAAGCTCCTGACATACAACATGATCTGCTACTTCAGGTCCATATCCGGTAAGAAGAGTTGTGTTTAATAAAACTTCTCCCTTAGTAATATGTCCGTTAGCGTCTATGTAAATCCTTGCAAGACCTAACCATTGTGGTGAGAACCCTTTCCTTACTGTTACATCAGACTTTCTATTGGTTGATATGACTGGTTGCATCGGTGTTCCTAAATCTGTCCACTCTACTACAGCAGCCGGAACATCATACAAACTTGATTTTGTTAGATCTACAACTGTAAGAGAAAGTTTCTCTGTAGGCCAGTGATATACGCTCCACGAATGTGTAGCAAAAGAAGCAGTCGGGACTAACATGAGCGCAATAAAAGCGAAGTACTTTAGAAATTTCATATTAAATTCTCCTTATTTAATTTAATCGGCACCGCATGGAGGAGTTGAACCTCAAGCTCTCTAATCAATTTAGTTTTATGAGGCTGGATTAGAAATCCAGTGCCAGTGCATGCGGTACTATTATTTCATGTAACGCCAAGCTAAATAGTGTAAGCCCCAAACAGCGAATAAAATTATAATAAATATCAATGTAGGTATAACTGCTTGTATAATTTCACACATTAGCTTCACTCCAGCTGAGCTACTAGGGTATTACAAAAACAAACCCCTAATCATTATTATCGCAACCCATATTATAAATAATGGCCAAGTAGCCCATCTCAAAAAATTAGCCCAAGCCGAACCAGCATTGTGCCCTGGTAATGCACCATTAATTAATCCAAGAAAACTCAATAAAAGAAGAACCAAACCAGCCCATTTAAACATAGCCCAGGTGAATGTAATCGTTATCATGTTATTTCTTTCCGTTCAAATCATCAATTGCGTCAAGGCAATGATGAAAATTCATAGCATCACAATGTGCTCTACGATTACCATCCCATGTTGGATTACAGTGTGCCTTCAACCAACCATCAATTACTTGTAAGTCATATACTCGACTAGTACATTCATAGAACAGAACTCTATGTCCATCTATTTTATTCCAGAAAAATTAAACGCATATAGGTAATCCAGCAAGTTCGCCAATCTGATACCAAACTCCATGATTGTCTTGTTCCCATTCATATCTTTTATACGGTGAACCAGAAGTATATTCTACGGAGCTTTGGTGACAATGCTTTATCCATAGACTTAATCTTTCATAACCATTGGCTTCAACCACAAATACAGTATCTTCGAATCGTGGGTCAAGATTGTCGTCGTTCATTTATTACCTATATCATTCGACTATTGTTTTAGATATTTCTATTAAATCCCAATAACCAGAAAGTTCAACACGCCCATAGTCACCATATTGAGGCTCTTCCCAATTGCATTCACACGTTACTGTAATCACATTGTATTCCCAATCATCTGGCGGTTCATCAATAAATTGTTCTTCGATTTCATGTAATGCCTGAATTGTGAATTTGCCATATACTTCGCAAATAAAAGGTTCATCTATTATGCAAAATATTATTGTCGGCTTATTTCCATCGCACTCTTTCAACATGCTTCTCCAACTCAACATCCAGAGTTTCCAAATAGTCTCGACCATACTTACCATTCTCAAGCCTATCAATTAGAACTTGTGGTAAATCATTCGTGTATTCGCTACTGCATGACGCTGCACCTAATGCGATAGTAGCAACAGTATCAGTATCACCAGTAAAGTTAATACATGCTCTAAGCAAATCACTTAACTTGAGATTGTTTCTAACCGCAGTTAAAGCAGCATGAACACTCATGTACCCTTTAGATTTTACTTTGCCTTCCCATCGTTCACACCAATCGCGAGTACCAACATGAGTATTTAATGCATTGCCCATGAATGCAACATAACTATATACTTGTCGGTCATATATACATAGGTGAGTCATAAGTGCTGCTGCTTGAGCTGCTGCAATACCATCGGGCGTATCGTGTGTAAGTTTGGCTTGAATTTTTGCTTTCTCTAATACCTCGTAGACATCTTTATAAACACCAATAGGACAGGAACGCATTGCTGATCCACTCTTATCACTGTGTGGCTTAATCTTATTTAAGAACTCTTGTCCATTATTAATGCCTTCAAGAAACTTCTGAAAGCCACGAGCATATCCATCTCTCCAATCACGCTTGAAGCAATCAACAAATCGGTTAGCGATATTAAATGGTGTCCACTCATCACCTGACACAATCAGCTCTGCTATTGCAATACTCATTTGTGTGTCATCTGTATATTCCCCTGGTTTAAGTTTCTTATGTCGAGGATGTTGAATGTAACCAGAGAGATTATTATATTTAATATTTTCATCGGCGTATTCGAAGCAGTGGCCGTAGGCGTCCCCTATTGCAAGTTCAACTAACATCTATCCCTCAAGTTTCTTCTTCATTTTCTGATAGATTTCAAGTTCACGCTCTTCATTATGAACATACCAATCATACTCTTGTTGCATTCTTTTGTCAAACTCTTTTTGATTCTCTTTACGCCAAACATAAAAATTTAAAGATGGACGGTCACCGTCATATCCATGTTCTTCTTCCAATTCCATCTCAACGGTATGACCTTTATGTTGCTTTTTTATTTCTCGAAGTTTCTTAATTGAATCATCAATGGAATAACACCAATATGTGGCACTATCCGCACGAACACGAAACTCTCTCTTTTTATAATTCTTTTTGAATTGTGCTAAAGACTGCATATTATTCTCTTCCAGTTTCTAAAAGATGGCGAAGTATCTTTGCTGTGTTCCAAGCATCGTCGCAACCTTTGTGTGGTGTTCCCTCGAACACAAGCCCAAGAGCACTTAAAGCATTGCCAACACTGGTCTTCTTTTTGTTGCCCTTCATCATTGTGAACAGCACACTCGCATTTATATGAGACTTGCTGAACGGATATCGTGCTTTTTTAGACCTGCATTCTCTTTCAAAATGAGAGCGGTCATAATCTCCCCACGATGCCCATATTCTATTGCGAGTACCAAACTCTTTCGCTAATTTATTGCAGGCATTCTCAAACGGCATACCTATCTTTACATCGTCCCAGCGATAACCAGTAAGTTCAGTACAGAACTCGCTTATTTTTGAGAACTTCGGCCGGACAATGTAGCTCTTCTTTCGAGAGATTTCGAATGTCTGAATATCTAATACACAAACACCAATCTCAATAATTTCCATTGGTTGATTGCCTTGCTCTTCTTTGGTTTCAAAACAAGTGGATTCTATGTCTACCACTATAATAGAATCGAATTTCATAGTGCCCATAACTCACCCTTAAAAATTTTGAGGTTCTATAAATTTAGCGCTTTGAGTTATATTCATCATATCTTTAATAGTATTTGAAAACATAAGAAAACCATGGTTCTTAAGATTAATCACACCATTGGCAGATTTTTCAGTGAATTTTATAATTTCTGGTACTTCACGCATATCCCCACAAGGATAATAATGCTTGGTGATTGGAGCACCTTCGACATATGCGTGTCCATGAATAAGAAAGTTAATCTGAAAATTGTTTGCAAGAATAGCTAATTGTATAGGAGTATCCACACTTGGTTTTCTTGATCCCCAATATTGTATAGATTCTCCTGCTGTTACTACCAGTACCATATCTTCAACTTTTAATCGGCGTTTATCTGAATTGCGGGGAGAAACTAACGCAGTTTCTCCTGTATCCCTCATCCCAGGAAACATTTTTTGGCATCTAGTTAATACATTTCCAAAATATCTTTCTCCAATACTACTCTCTACTTTATTTGCCACATAACATGTACAATCTATGAGACTTGCCAATTCTTTGGTATCTTTATCAGCACAAACTGTTCCCACTCTAATAGATTCTTTAGTCCATTTGTATAGAGCTAATATGGCTTTAGTTAAATTCGAAATACTATCGGTATTAACCCAACTATTTCCTAACGCATCTACAAGTCGAAAATTGAAATGATCTTTTTTCTTTCTAATTTCAATAACCGCATTAGCGTGCATGCGAAAAATTCTGGTTACAGAATCAGCTTTTGTATAACCTTCGCGCATTACCTTCGAACAAATTAAGACAGAACCTTGCGACTTTCTTGGATATATTTTAATTTCTTCATTTGAAATATTAGGCATCCAAATAATTAAATCATTTTCTTTACAAAACTTTTCAGAATTGTGTATAGACTTGTTAACATTACCGCCGTTGATTACACTTGCTTGTAATTCATCCGCAAGTACTTCAATAATTTTCGATGGTCGTCCACCAACTGAATCCCATGTTCCACCTGCTACAAATACAGATGGTGGAATAGTCTTAAAAAGGATACCTTGCATCTCAGTAAAATACGCAACCCCTGCTTTTAAGTCGTCTCTGAACCCATCATTAAATGGAGCCTTGCAGCTTTTAGGTATATAGCATTTATTACAATCATTTTTTACTTCTTTGCAAATTGGGCATACTTCGTATTTATATGAGAGAATCTTTTTTCTTTTATATAACCCTAACTTATTCTTTAATCCATCAAGAACAACCTGTCTTTGT
>LAZR01001887.1_pt1 | contig 12685 bp, 10 predicted proteins | sample 329461 | NCBI WGS metagenome assembly LAZR01 (sample SAMN03002196, study PRJNA259156) | marine sediment metagenome | biome: sea floor; feature: Hydrothermal impacted sediments; material: marine sediment; isolation source: Loki non-amplified sample from Loki's castle hydrothermal vent sediment ...
TGAGTTATTAAAGAGCTATAATGAATTTTTTGATGAACCCGATTTTAGGAAATTACTCCAGGGTCTTTAGACTTTTATCTATTTATTTTAATAAATTATTTTTTATTTTTGGTAAACATTTACTAAGAAGCTTTAAAGCGTTATTAATTCCAATTTCAATGTTTGGGTGGATTTTATTCGAATGGAATAAATCAAATTTTGGATCACCGGGTAAATCTGTCACAGATAGTATTGAAGCCGTTTTTAAATTATATAGTTTGCCTAATAAAAATAATATTGAAGTTTCCATATCAATACCGCGAATATTTATTGATTGTATAGAACGAATAAAATCGAGAGACTCACAGAATAAGGCATCAGTTGTCCATAACTTTACTTCTTTTACTCTGTTTGGTAAGAATAATTTCCCCTCAGTAAGCAAAATATCTTTTAAAGTTGGTTCTGGGAGTGAAATGAATATGTTTTGATTGCCTGTTAAAAGGGTTTGAAATTTAGCGAGGGGATTTGGAATTTTATTTAGCTCGTTTGCCAATGATGGATGCTCTCTTATATATTGAGGACTAGTTCCCTCATCGCAATAAGCCATCTGCGGGATCAAAATATCACCAATTTCAGTTTTTTCATTATTAGTTTCAATTCCCCCACATAAATCTATTCTTATTATAATTTTTGTTTTACATCGCTTTAGGCACTCTAAGGCTATTGCACAGTTAGGAGCTCCTACCAAGGAGCGAATGACACTTACTTTAACACCATTTATCTCTCCATTACATACCCTCCCATAAATTCTTTTATTTTCTAATATTTTTAGAATTTTTTGCATGACTAGTTTTACAGCAGGGAGAATTACAATTTCATTAATATTTGATGGTTTTGTTTCTAATATCATTCTAACTATTTTTTCATCTACACTAATAAATTTTAATCCAAAATTTAACAAATCCCTTTTTATTCTGTTTAACATCTTTAATCATCTTAATATTTATTCTAATTAACCAATCTAAGAAAATCAGTTCTATTTTAAAAGCATGGTGGTAATTTTAAAGAATATACTTATAATTTTAAAGAAAATAGTTTAATATCTAAATAAAATACTTTTATTTATATAAACTAATGAGGATCTTGGTTTCTAAGTGTTTCTTAAATGAAAAATCGGTACATTGTTGATAACAGAATTTCAAATAAGTTTGTCAAAACCTATACAAAAACAACATATAGAATTGTTGGAGAAAACAAACATAGTTCCATAAAACCGTGTCATTGGTTAGAACAAAAATTAATGACCGGTAGGAGTAATCGAAACTGTTATAAAGGAATATTTGGGGTTGAGTCTCATCGATGTCTTCAGAATACCCCTTCATTACCATTTTGTAATCATCAATGTGTATTTTGTTGGCGTGATATTGAAATTGGTTCTTTAGGGAATGAGTTTACTGTTAAACCAGATGAACCTAAGATAATAGTTGATGAAATGCTTCGTCATCATCGTGATATCGTCAAAAATCACTTACCACTTAGACGATATCTAGATAATTATGAAATAATGCTTGATATTTTACATTATATGGTATTGAAGGGTGAAAAATCTTACAATATAAATTTACTAATGAAAGACATTCATGTTTCAAAAAATAAAATTGAACGAGCGATCAATTTACTAAAAAATCAAAACTTTATTAAACAAAAAAACAACTTGTTGACTGAATATGAATTGGATGATGATATTCAATGTTGTATTAACTCAAGAGAGGAAATAGAAATACTAATTAACAGAGCATTAACAACTCCAGATGAAATTATGCAAACTCATAGTGATGCTATGATTCCTAATCATGCAGCGATTTCTCTTGATGGAGAACCAATGTTATACCCTAATATGTCTGGCTTTATTCAGCAATTTAAAAATCGTTCTATGACAACATTTATAGTAACGAATGGAACCCTTCCTGAAAAGATTAGAGATTTAGATCCTTTACCGAGTCAGCTTTATGTTACTTTACCTGCTCCTGATGAATCAACTTATAAACGGGCTTGCCGTCCTATGGTAAAAAATGGTTGGAATAAAATAAATGAGACCTTAGAATTATTAGATTCATTATCTTGTAGAACTTTAGTTAGGTTAACAGCTGTTAAAAATCTTAATGTTGATAAACAGTATATTAAAAACTATATATCCCTAGTAAAAAAAGCAAACCCAAACTTTTTTGAAGTAAAGGGATTTACATTACAAGCCAAAGCCTTGTTAATAAAAGATCGAATGAATAATGATAATCCAGCACAATATTACTTTCCTGATTATGACTTTTTAGAAGATTTTTCTCTTAGATTTGAGGAAATGAGTGGATTTCCAATAATTTATAAAAATCGAGTAAGTAGAGACTTCTTATTTGCTGTGAATTGGGATAAAGATAAAGATCCAAAAATTACTAACCTGTAAATTTTTTAAAAGAGTAATATTGCTGCTCCTAAGGTTCATAGGTCTTACAAAATCAAAAAATTCATATTGATCCTTTTCTTTTCCACCATGAGATGTATATTATTTGTTCGGATTTAGAAGGAATATTTACTCCAGAAATATGGGAGATGTGCGCTCATGCTTGGGGGATTAAAAAACTCAAATTAACAACTAGAGATATTCCGGACTATAATGTACTTATGGAGCAAAGGTTAAAAATCCTAAGAGAAAATAATATTTCACTTTATGATATTCAAGAAATTATAGCTGATATGGATCTTTTACCAGGCGCTTTAGAATTTTCACAGTGGATTCAATCAAATGCTCAAATAATAATAGTTACTGACAGTTTTGTTGAATTTAATCGTAGTCTTGCAGAAAAACTTAATTATCCATTAATTTTTTGCCATAATCTTGAAATAGATGAAAACGGCATGATAGTTAACTACAACCTGCGTCTTGATGACATGAAAAAAAAAACTGTAATTGCATTTAAAAATTTAAATTATAAAATTATTGCTATAGGTGACTCTTATAATGATATTGAGATGTTATCTGAAGCAGATTATGGAATATTATTTCGTCCACCTGAAAATGTACAAAAAGAGTTTTCCCAATTCCCGGTGTTCACCGAATATGCAGAGTTAAAGAGTTTTATCTCCAATCACTTGGGATTGAAATAAACGAATCTAAGGTACGAATTTTTGGATAACTTTTTTCAATTCTTTAATATGTGTTTTTTTTAATGCGGAAAATTCTAAATAAGGAATTCGAGAATCGCTTTTGTTTTTAAACTCTCCTAATTTAACTAAATTAATACCAAATTCCTTTATAGCAGTTATAAATAAATTTATAATTCTGTTTTTATCAAATATTGAAATCTTATCAATTTTATTTAAAATTATTAAGAGGGGGATATTAAATTCATTTAAAAACTGAATCAATTCAAAATTCAACGGGATGGTATTCGTATTCTTAATAAAATACTTATCAATCTCGTCTTCTATTCTAAGAATATTTATTACAACTAATCCAAAAAAAAAATCTTTATGATGTTTTTCAATGTGAACAACAATCTGTTTTTTTATATGTTCCTCTCTTCTCTTACTAGAACGTTTTGTATATCCAAAACCAGGAAGGTCAATTATCTTATAGGGTAATTTAGGTTGATTAATAGCTTTTATTAGAAGAGTACTACCGGGGGCCTTCCCTATTTTACCTTTAAACTTCTTAGGGTTTGGTACTAACAATTTAGCTATAGAAGATTTACCGACATTTGAATTTCCTATAATTAGCAAAGAAGGTTTATCATTCATTTTTTAACTAGTTGAGAAATACTAATAAATGGGATATAATTCTTTAATTAAAGCGAATTTTAATATTATATACAATACAAACCAAGAATATTTTATATTTTTATTTATCAAAAAAATATTTTATGGGACATAAATTTGGTTATTATTCCATCAATTTACCTCTAGACGAGGTATGGAACAGAACTTTGGAATTTTGGGACAACAAGTGAGGTAAAATAAAAGATCAAAAAATAATGAGTAACAACTTATTTTGTTCTTTAGAAATCCAAAGGGGATTATCAATGACATCTAATGGTATTGACAATAATTTTTATAATATTTTAAACTCCATAAGAAATTCTAATATTCAACAAAAATATTGTCATAACTGTGGTAAAGGATACAAGTTATCTGATAACTATTGTCTCGATTGTGGGATAAAATTAGAGATCTAATAACGACGATTTAAATATCTAGAAAATCTTCGCTAAGAAAATCTTTGAACATTTTTTTTCTTTCTTCTTTTTTAATTATCGGCCTTGTACTTATAGGTTCACCAGCTTCTATTAAAATCTCTTTCAGATTTTCAACGTTTATATTGATTTTAAACTTTCCGCCCCTTATAAACCGCACCACTTGTTTATCTCTTAATTTTAATCTTAATATATACCCCAACCCAAAATAAAATTGGTGTTCTGGAATAGGATCTATGGGAGATTTACTTGTCGTCTCTTTCAAAACATCGTACAATAATGCTTTTGACGCTATCTGATCTTCACTATTAAAAACTAAATAATAGAGTGAATGGTACCAAATTTTGTCGCGTTTTTTTCTAATATAATCAAGAAATTTCTCCGGAGATATGATTTCCTCCTCAATTTCCTTTCTTTTTATAAGTTCTTGTTTAATTCTCTCTTCTAATTCCTTGGAAACTTCTTGAGTCTGTACATCTGAAGATTCTCCTTCGAAAACTTCCTCTTGTTTGACGTTATCAATTGCTTCTTGCATTTCTTTTAATTCATCAAAATCTATTTCATCTATATCCGAAAAGTCACTAATCATGGTTTCCCTAAGCTCTCTTCCTTCTTTGATCTCATCTTCAGTATTTATTTTACTATTAAGGCTATTTGGGGTTTCGGATGAAGATAGATCTTCACTTTCCTTGACTTTGGTGATAGCTTCTTGAATTTCTTGAAGCTCTTCAAAATCAAGATCTTCTAAATCTGAAAAATCTGTCTCAAGAGCTTTCATATCTTTAAGATATGTTTCTAAATCATCTTCCTGTACTCTTTTTGGATTAATATCTCGATCTTCACTTTTTTCTTGGTTTTCACGCATGATTAGTTTAAATTTACAAAATAAATATTCTATTACTAAATATATTTCTTTAATTCTATAAATTTTAAGGTTTATTTTTTGAATATTTAATATAAGGGTGTTACAACCTATCGATTCTATTAAATAATGAAACTTTTACTTCTAAAATACCATTTTTTTTCCTGACTTAGAGAATTAAAAAAACAATTTAACTTCTAACCTGGTTCTAAATAGCTATACCATGAATCACAAGTTTAACCTTCACAACGAAAGTTTAAATCTTTTAATTAAAAGTACTCTAAGATAATAAATCATTGGGACTGGATTATCCCATTGTAAAAATTTAAAATACCTAACTTATACTAATTAAGAAACTAATTAGGAATGATCGAAAATGAGTGATGAAAAAGGCTACGGCTTCAAAATCACAGATCTATTGATAAACATTCTTTAGAGTGGATTTATTGGAGACGGAGCTGTTGGAAAAACTTCACTAATAAAGAAATATACACATGGTTCTTTTAAGAACGAATATATCGCAACATTGGGGACCCAATTTTCTAAATATGAAGAAGTAATTGAGGGGGATAAAGCTGAATTATATATTTGGGATATAGCAGGTCAAGATTCTTTTCAAGCATTGCGCCAGAGATTTTATACTGGAAGTAGTGGTAATATAATAGTATTTTCTCATGCTCCAGAACAAATCGAAAGCTTTAATCATGTACCAAGATGGTTGGCTGATATTAAAAAACATTGTGGTGGTATACCAATTGTGCTATTTGGAAATAAAGTTGATTTAACAGATGATGGAGAATTGGGATCAAATCCTAATTTGCCAAGATCTGATAGCAATGTTGAAACCATGGCGAAAGATAATGGATTTATCGGGTATTATAAAACTAGTGCTTTAACTGGTCAGGGAGTAACTGATGCATTTAAAGTATTAGTGAAAAAATTGTATACAATTGCTTAAATAAGTAGTTTTTCTTAAAATTTCTAAATTTTTTACAATACTTACTTTTAAACTCGTTAGTTATGACAAAATATTGTAGAAAATTAAAGTAAAAAAGAAATTTAACTAGACTAGCTACGTTTATAAATAAATCTATCCCAACTCTTGCTATTGGGCATTTCTAACGGCATGCCTTTTCGTTTACGAATTTCCATAATGATGTCTTCTTCTAATGAAGCAGGAACTTTATTGAATCCTAAAAATTCATAACCAAAAAATGCTCTTCCTTGAGTTGAGCCCCTAATATCATCTGCTATCCCAATAGTTTCGGCGGCAGGAATCTGACCTTGGATTCTTACATATTCGCCTTCTGGAATAACATTTGTAATTCTTCCTCTTCGTTTAGAAATTATTCCAGTAACCCCTCCTTCTGTTCCTTGAGGTGTCTTAATGTCTATTTTCTGGACAGGTTCAAACAAATGTGGTCCCGCATCCAACATGGCTAATGATAAAGCAGAGAAAGCCATTCCAGCGATCTGTCCATATTGTGTATGCCTGGGGTCTTCGTGTATGACTAAATCTGTAAAAATTGCTTTAATCCCAGTTGCGGGTTCCTTTGCTATAAGACAATTACCAAGCCAATCTCTAAAAGCCGCACTTAAATAGGATTTAACACGATCAAATCTCTGCAATCCTGAAGTGCCATTTACCAAAAGACTGCCTTGATATACATCAACAATTCTTCTCGCTTCCTTCGCATCCCATCCAGCATCTTCTCTTAGAATTTGTGCTCTCTCCTTATCATTTTGTAAATCGTTGATCTTTCCAGCGTCGATTAATTTTTCAGTTGTTTCATCTAAGGGTTCGAGATAGAGTAATATTCTATTATGTGTATTTGCGGACTTAGTATGATATAGTGGACTTTTCTTGGTTATTTTTTCACGATAGACTATAATTGGTTCTCCAATAATAATTTCAACTTGATTATTAATTCTCTTAGTTAAAATTTCTATTTGTAGTGGATCAATCCCTGAGAGTACGAATTCTCCTGATTCCTCATCTCTCCTATATTCTGCAGTTGGATCAGCTTTAATCCACTTGCCAACAACATCATCTAATTTATCAATTTCATGAGGATCTTTCGGTTTTATACTTCTTGAAACCACAGCTTCACAAGCATATTGAATCTTCTCAAATGACGAAGCCGACAGTAATTTTCTTTTTTCTTTATCTTTAGGAACATCATTCCCCAACATAAAAGTTTCACCAGATGGGCATATGAAGCCAAATAACGCAAATAAATTTCCAGCAGGGATTCTAGCTATATCTAAAAGATCAGTTATTTCCATAACTCCTAATCGTTTGAGTCTATTTTTAGTATCACTATTAATTAAATAAATAGTATCAGTTTGATCTAAAGTGCCTGAGAAAACTCGTCCAATTAAGGTGGGTGCATAATTTCGCTTAGGATCTAAAAAGATTTTTGTGATCATACCCAGGAGTGGCCCATTGGGGTCACTTTTCTGTAGTGCTTGACCTAAATCAGAATTCAAGTCACCCCCCCATATATGAGGGATCCTATATTTTGCTGCAGTTACTGGATCTGGCAAGTGATCAACGACCATTCTTAGCAACGGTTCATCTAATGGTAGGTTATCTCTAAGCCACTGAATATCACCTTCATTATACTTAGCGAAAACATCTTGAGGTTTTAAACCTTTTTCAAGTAAAATCTCAAGAGTAAAACCCCAACCATGCTTCGCAGATCCAACCGTAACTGAGCTCTTAGCAAAATCTACGCTCCATTTTGATCCTTCCGGTCTAACTTTTTTAATTAATTCATTAGCTTCTCTTGTAATTTTATCAATTTTTGCGAAAGTGTCTTGTGGGCTTAATTTTAATTCGCTAATTAATCGATCGACTTTATTGATAAAGAGAACGGGTTTGCAATATTCCTCTCCAACCGCAAGCCTAATATTGGTTTCCGTTTGCGTCATGACCCCTTCTAATGCATCAATCAAAATAATTGCCCCATCTGACCCTCTTAAAGCTCGAGACACCTCGCCTGTAAATGAAATATGTCCTGGAGTATCATTGATCTGTAGAATATAAGGTTCTTTTTCTTGTTGTTCACGAAGGTCATTAAACGCTAATAAAACTACACTTGTAAATATTGTGATACCCCGAGCTTGCTCTTCTTCATCAGAATCCGTCATTTGAAGCTGTCCTGCATCTTCAGGTCTCATTAAACCAGCTCTTCTTAACAAGAAGTCTGTCGCAGTAGTTTTCCCGTGGTCAATATGGGCAATTATCGAAAACACCCTCTTTCTATCATAGGAACCAGAAGTAATTAACTCTGTTATCTCTTCGGGGTTCTTTACCTTAACCATTATATATTCACATTAATCTACTATAATTTAATTTTCAATTTCAAGTTATATTTGAAGAATAGAATTAACGAAATCATAAAAATTTTTTGAATGTAAGAGAAATAATGGAAAAAGGTCAGAAGATATTAGACCGTTCCGAAATTGTTTTACAATAATAAGACATAAATCTCTCAAAGATTTAATAAAAACTTAATATTACCTATATTCAGAAACAAGAAATTTATAGAAGAATTTAAAATGTATTATTTTATTATAAATTCTAAAAATAGAGAAAAATTGCTAAACGGGTATATTTCTTGAACATAGATATTTTTGATCTGTCAAGAGCCGTTACAATGATTGTAGCAACCGTAATTCTTGGTTGGGTGTGTAGTAAACGGCGAGATTTGTTTTCATGGCTTTATGCTTATATCGCTACTACCTTATCTCAAATATTCAGAGTAATTTCAATAGACCCTTTTGATACTTTTGAACTAATTTCTATTTCTTTTTCAACCCTCAGTATGGTCTTAATAATAATTGCAGTTTCTGTTGAGTATTATAAAACTTTTTACAGTCCAGATAAAAAAAAAATATATAATTTGGCTTTATTAGCTTTAACAGCTCAAATCTTTACAATTGGATTAGAATTAGTGATTGCCTTCCTAGTGATAACTACTTTTTTCTTAATTTTTAGAATTTATTTGAGAAAAAAAACTCCCACTCACGCTTTTCTATGTCTTGTTTTAATCAGTGGTTTGATGAATTTATTAGCCTCCATGGTAAATTCAGAAGGTTCTGAAGGCACTGAACAATTTTTTCAATTTTCATCTGACATGATGGTTATTACATTGCTAATTACAGGAGTTGTTGCGTTAATTGAAGATAAACTTGTCAAATCAGAGAAAGGTTATCGTTTAGCATACAATAGAGCAGAATTCTATAAAGACCTGTTCGTTCATGATATAAATAATATTCTTCAAAATCTTGAATTTTCGTTGGAAATAATGTCTAAAGAATTGGAGAATAAAGATATTACGCACAAATTTAGAGATTTAATAAACCTTGCTAAAAAACAAGTGGACAGGGGAGCAGAATTAAGTGTAAATGTGAGAAGGCTTTCAGATTTGGAAACGGGTAAAAATAATTTTACATCGGTGAATGTCTTCGATCTTGTTAGCAAGATTGGAAAATTTATATTAGAAAGATTTCCTGATACGAATCTAAATCTCAATTTTGATTCTATTGAAAAAAATCTTGAAGTAAATGCAAATGATACGTTAGATGATGTATTCCGTATATTGTTAAATAACGCAATTCGCTATAACGATAATTCTGAAATAGAGGTGGTGATAACAGCCTCTACTGAACCAAAAAATGGAGTTAATTATCAGAGAATTGAAATCACCGATAATGGAATTGGGATGCCAGATCCAATGAAGGATAGTGTTTTTTATAAGATTTATGAAAAACCAAAAAGTTATAAGAGAATTGGGTTGGGATTGTTACTTGTTAGTGAAGTAATTCAAAGCTTTAATGGAAAAGTTTGGATTGAAGATAAGGTGAAGGGAGACTATAAGAAGGGGAGTAGATTTGTCATTTTACTTCCGTCATCTTCTTAATCTTTAGTGATATATGGCAACACCATTTCTGTGAGGACCGTCAGACTCTTTTTTCCAGAGGTTGTTCTAACATTAAATGTATTTGATATATTTAGAATTTTAAAGTTAATGGGAAGTTTTGATTTACTAAATGTGGTTAAAAATTTAAGAAAATTATCAAATTCCCTAGTAGTTTTAACCCATAGATAATTTTCCTCTTCAAACCATTCCGAATTTCTCTTTTTAAAATTAGTTGCATGAAAATGTTCTGTAATTGGAGGTCCTTTACGGACATAAGTCTTTGAAATGTCTGGTTTTTCACAATATAAAGCTATATTATATTCATTTTTCTCATCTTCGAAATATACTTCAAAAAATATTTTTCCAAATCTCTCTGCATGAGAAAACTCTTTTTCTCCGTTAACTTTAATGCTCTCTCCGAGTGAATATAATTTGTCTCTATTTATTGTATAGTGAATCTTATCATTTTCATTTTTCAATTCAATGATGTATACATTTGAGAGTATTGGGTCTTCCTTATTAGCTAGATTTTTTTCTGGAATTGGTTTTAATTTAAAAAAATTAGTATTTGGAGTCTGCAAAAATTCAAAAACTTTGTGATTACAATATTTATACGCTTTATCTGAAATAGCTGATGCTACATTTCTGTTTTTATCAATAGGATCTATAATTATCAAACAATCTCCTTTAAAATGGGGTATTTTCTTTAATTCTTTTACACTTCTAGAATAAAAATCAAATGGTTTTTTTTTTAATTCATTAAAATGTTTAAATACGTTTAGAATATTCCCCAAATAATAGATTAATAATTCGGCACTATATCCGATAAACCCAATCTTCCCAACCGCACTTTTATCTCCATAACAATGACATGATTTAAAAAACTGTTTGAGAACCCTAACATCATTCTTTTGAGCCTTTGTTAATTCATCTCTGACAAAACGACCGTGCCAAGGTGACCTATCAACGGCAGTCACAGGTCCACTTTGCTTTATTATATTTAAATCTAGCTCAAAATAGAGAACGATGTCTATTTTTATAATTATATTATCTGTAATGAAATCTACAGTGACGTATGGGTGTTCAGCATACAAGAGACGCGGATTATTAAATTCTCTTGAAGATAAACTTTTAATGATCCAGTTGTTACAAAGGTCTAAAAAAAGTTTTTTAGTTTCTTTCCTTAATTTATTCTTACTTAATCCATGATACTTTGGTCTGTATTCATTATAATCTAATCCCACAAATAGATCAACATCAAAATCATCTCTTAATTGTGTTTGTTTAATTCCCGTTGAACCTTGAGGTTCGATTACGGTATAAGTGATATTTAATGCTTTAGCTTTTTTATCTAATAGATCTTTTAGTTTGTCAGTAATATTATTAACAAGAACAATTTCTCTTTTAGTTGGAGTAATTTTATTCAAAGTCTCTTCGAAAACTTTATTGATTGATGACATTTTGTTGAATTTGTAGTCGTTTACTAGTAAATGATCAATTTTAATTTAATTTTAGAGAAGCTACATCCCCCACCAAGGATGATTAATTTTTCTCATCAGTGAAATGAACTCCCTTAGAATTTGCTTCTGATCAGAAGTTAATTCATCTAGAAAACTTCCCATTAATTGCCTAACATGTGATTCTGGTACATTTACATAGAGAGTTTCATCTTTTCCGAGTTCTTTTCCGATTTCAATACCACGAATTGAGATCGCAACTTCAGAACCCTTCTCAGCCTTTTCTAATGTTTGTCCCTTATCTTGAATTTGATGCACCCTCCTAATTCTTCTTCCATCTTCAGTGATTAAAGTTACTTTTGGATATAACGTTCCTCCTTCAACCATAACACCAAATACTGCAGGGTTGGAATTTCGAAAAATAAATTCTGGAAACATTTTTAATTTTGCGGGCAAAATTAATTCGTTTAATCCTTTCGCGGTATCCTCTGCTCTTCTGGTTTCAGCATATTCAATATAATCTTCCAATAATCGATAAATGACATTGTTTGTAAAAATTCTTATATTTTCAATTATTGCTTGTTCTTTTGCTTCAGGAAGTATCTGAACATTAAAACCTAACACTGCTGCAGAATATGGGTCAAATTTTCTTACAATGTTAGCATTGATAATATCTTCCTTTTTTATTGGACCTACATCAGCAATACTTATTTTCACACCATTCTTTGTGAAATGGTTTTCTAAGGCTTCAAGAGAACCTAATGTATCAGCTTTCAGGACAACTCCGGCTTTATCAGTTTTTATGCGAATGCTTTCTACTTCTGATTCTATTTCTTTATACACTTTTTCTTCATTAGAAGAATCTCCTATCACCCTAAAAGGAGATCCAGCAACAACATCATCAATATTTGGAGATAAAATTCTAATTCCTGAAGCTGCTGAAACAGATTCAACAGAATCAAATTTCTGTCGTGGATCTCTAATCTCATCCAATGGCTTTGGGATTAATAATGCTCTTGCTTTAGATTTAATTGGTTTATCTAAACCACCAACAATAAATTCATCTCCTTTATTAATGACGCCATCATAAATTAAAACATCCATAGTTTTTCCCTGTCCTTTCTCTTTTTTAACTTCTAAAACAACCCCTTTGGCTGGACCTTCAGAAAATTTAAGGTTTGTGGTTAAATATTGTTGAACTAAACCCATCAAGAC
>LAZR01001888.1_pt1 | contig 12676 bp, 12 predicted proteins | sample 329461 | NCBI WGS metagenome assembly LAZR01 (sample SAMN03002196, study PRJNA259156) | marine sediment metagenome | biome: sea floor; feature: Hydrothermal impacted sediments; material: marine sediment; isolation source: Loki non-amplified sample from Loki's castle hydrothermal vent sediment ...
GATGCTGGCGTCAATAATGCTTTAGGTTCAGGCAAGATAACTTTACCGCCACCTTCAAGAAATCCAAATAAACGTTCCGTATCGCCTAAGGCCAAGTTTTGCTGGCTTTTAAGCAAGGCACGAGCAGTTTCTAATGCTTCTGCATCACCTTTTTCTTGATAGGCTTTACGCAAGTTATTATAAAGCTTAGCGTTTTTCTTACCCATTTTCATAATGGCCGCTTCAGCTTTTTGTTCGAAGTCCTGTTCACGACCATAAATATGGTTAAATCGACGGGCGACTTCACGAGTTAATTCAACATGTGAAACTTGATCTTCACCAACCGGCACTTGGCCAGCACGGTAAATTAAAATATCGGCACCTTGTAATAATGGATAACCTAAAAATCCATAGGTTGCCAAGTCTTTCTCTTTAAGTTTTTCTTGCTGATCTTTATAAGTCGGCACACGTTCAAGCCACGAAACAGGGGTTATCATCGATAATAACAAATGTAATTCAGCATGTTCAGGCACTTGTGACTGCAAAAATAATGATACTGCTGACGGTTCAATGCCTGCTGCGATCCAGTCAATAACCATTTCCCAAACGCTTTCTTCTATACCTCGAGTATCTTCATAATGCGTAGTGAGGGCATGCCAATCCGCCACAAAGAAGAAACAATCAAATTCATGTTGAAGCTTAATCCAGTTTTTTAACACGCCATGATAATGCCCCAGATGAAGCTGTCCTGTTGGGCGCATACCTGAAACGATACGTCGGGATTGTAGTGCTACGGTATCCAATGTGTTCTCCTGATCTCTGCTTTTTAATTAAGCAAAGTGTTTTAACTATAAGATTGAAAATATTTGTGGTGGCAAGTTAAATAACACTGCCAATAGGCTAATAAAACCGTTCATCATCGGCAGCAATAACATGCTAATAATGCCCAAGTAGAGTAATCCCACTAAAATAAAGAAGCCATAAGGCTCTATTCGACTAACCTGCCAAGATAAAGGGCCAGGTAATAAACTAACTAAAACTCGTCCACCATCTAGTGGTGGTAACGGCAATAAATTCAACATCATTAGCATCGCATTAATTAATACACCCGCAACCCCCATAAGTAGCATTGGTTCGCCAAATCCGATATTCGCTTGCAGCAACCCAAACCCTATTTTGGCAACAAATGCCCAAATAATCGCCATCACTAAGTTAGCTGATGGTCCGGCTAGTGCCACCCACGCCATATCTGTTTTAGGGTTACGTAAGTTTTGGTAGGTTACCGGAACCGGTTTCGCCCAACCAAAAACAAACCCGCCCAACATCAATAACACTGCCGGAATTACAATCGTGCCCAGTGGGTCAATGTGTTTAATAGGATTAAGTGTTAATCGCCCCAACATTTGAGCAGTGCGATCACCAAACTTAAGCGCAACCCAGCCATGTGCAACCTCATGTACTGTAATGGCAAAAATAACGGGGATCGCCCAGATAATTATTTTCTGAACAATAGAGAACTCATCCACCGATGAACTCCTTGCCGTTCATATAAGGCCGTAAGGCGACAGGAATATGAATTCGACCTTGTTCATCTTGATGATTTTCCATCACTGCCAATAATGTTCTCCCTACAGCTAAACCTGATCCATTGAGTGTATGTACTAACTCCGGCTTGCCAGTTTCAGGATTCCGCCAGCGTGCTTGTAGACGACGTGCCTGAAAATCACCGAAATTACTACAAGATGAAATTTCACGGTAGGTTTGCTGACTCGGTAACCACACTTCTAAATCGTACGTTTTACTTGATGAGAAACCTAAATCGCCGACACAAAGCAAGACTTTCCGATACGGTAATTCTAGTTTTTGCAAGATGGCTTCAGCATGTCCCGTTAATACTTCATGTGCCTCGGCAGAATCTTGCGGGCGAACAATCTGTACTAATTCCACTTTTTCAAACTGATGCTGGCGAATTAAACCACGCACATCACGGCCATGCGATCCTGCTTCACTACGAAAGCACGGTGTATGAGCAACAAATTTCACTGGCAGCTGAGCATCAGTTGAAATGGTATCGCGAACAATGTTGGTGACTGGCACTTCGGCGGTTGGAATTAAATACAAACTGCCACCATCAACCGCAAACAGATCATCAGCAAATTTTGGTAACTGTCCGGTACCACGTAATGAATCTGCATTCACTAAATACGGCACGTAGGTTTCAGTGTAACCATGCTCTTCAGTATGTTGATCCAACATAAATTGCGTTAAAGCACGTTGCAGTTTTGCTAATGGACCTTTAAGCGTAACAAAGCGGGCTTGGCTAATTTTAGCTGCCGTTTCAAAGTCCATTCCATTTAGGTTCTCACCTAATTCAACGTGATCTTTTGGTTCAAAAGTAAATGCTTTCGGGTGACCCCAACGTGAAATCTCAACATTATCGTCTTCATTTTTACCAGCGGGCACATCATTTTGTGGAATATTGGGTAATTCCATAGCGACATCAGTCAATTTTTGTAACACTTCAGCCAAACGCGCTTCCGCTGCTTTATGTTCATCGCCTAAATGTTCTATTTCAGCTAATAATGGCGCAATATCTTCGCCAGAAGCTTTTGCTTTGCCGATCATTTTTGAGCGACTATTACGTTCTGTTTGCAAATTTTGCGCATCTAATTGTGCTTGTTTACGCTCTTGCTCTAATTCATCGAGTTTAGCTAAATCTAAAACATAGCCTCGTCGCGCCAATAATTCAGCGGCTTTTTCAGGTTCATTTCTTAATAATTTTGGGTCTAACATGTTAAATTCCAGATTGTGCAGACCAAGTAACAATATGATCAACTTTCACCATTTTTTGCACTTGCTCTAAAACACCAGAAATAACTCCTGGTGTGTCGAAAAACTCAATAACTACGGGTAAATCTAAAGACAAATCTAATAGCGAAGAGGTTCGTATCTTTCTGTCCTCACCAAATCCTTCTACTGCCCTAAATACAGATACACCTTGCACTCGATTATCAGCATATAACCAACTGACTACACGATCATAATGATCGCGCCCTTCAGAAAGATAAATTCTTACCATGGTTATTGTCTTCATATTAAATATGTCTTCCTATGATCAAGCCAAACCATGTTGCAAATAAACATAATGTGACACTCAACACGACATTCATCGCGGCACGGGTTAATTCTCCGGACTCCACTAACATCAAGGTTTCTATGGAAAAAGTAGAAAATGTGGTGAATGCGCCCAGAAAGCCGATGATGATTGCACTTCGCCACTCAGCCGAGACAAGTCCACGCTCAACAAATAATACAAATAAAAGCCCCATCAATAATGATCCGATCATATTGACTGCTATGGTGCCATAAGGAAAATCGCGCCCTAATAAGCTATAAACATAAGATGAGATACCAAACCGTAATACCGCGCCAAGAGCACCACCGCCTGCAATGGTTAATAACTGTAGCACGAGCTTTTCCCAGTAAAATAAAAGTGCATAGTTTACCTTATTACATACCTTTACTAATAACTGATTATAGTGTGAACTAAAAATGTTAGATATTTCCATCATTATCAGCATCTTATTAATACTTTACCTAATATAAATAACTATTAAATACTTTATTTGATTAATTATAATTAAGACCTTAGTCCGTTCAGCGTCCTAGGTTTTCAGGAGAAAATAGTGAAACATATTGAAAAACATAAAACACAACATATTGGCTGGCTACGTGCCGCTGTTCTCGGCGCTAATGACGGCCTTATTTCCACCGCCAGCCTCATTTTAGGTGTGATGGCAGCAGGCGCAACCGCCAACACTATTTTAATTGCTGGCATTGCAGGACTTGTTGCAGGCGCTATGTCGATGGCAGCAGGAGAATATGTATCAGTCAGCTCACAATCAGATATTGAAAAGGCAGATTTAGAACGCGAACGCCAAGAATTAAAGAACCAACCTTTGCACGAACATGCGGAATTATCAGCAATCTATATTGAACGAGGACTTGATCCACAGACAGCATCCGAAGTCGCAAGACAATTAATGGCGCATGATGCATTAGGCGCTCACGCTCGCGATGAGTTGGGTATTTCAGATATATCCACCTCACGTCCCATCCAAGCGGCGCTATCTTCTGCAAGCAGTTTTACGCTTGGCGCTTTAATGCCACTACTAATAGTTTTAATCATGCCACTATCAATGCTGATGTGGACAATAACGCTTAGTTCACTTATCTGTCTCGGACTGTTAGGTGCTTTATCTGCCTATATTGGTGGGGCATCAATATTAATTGCCGCAGCTCGTGTAAGCTTTTGGGGCGCCTTAGCAATGGCATTAACAACTCTTATTGGTTCGATATTTGGTGTTGCCGCAGCATAATAAACTTATTAAAGCATTGCTATTCCACCCAAGATCACGCTAATTTTTAATCTAAATGCGGTGTTAATTCGCCATTGGCATAACGTTCCACCATTTTTCCAAGCGGAATCGGCTTAATTTTACTGCCATGTCCCGCACTCCCAAATGCTTCATAACGTGACTGACATATTGTTTGCATCGCTTCTAAGGCTGCTTTATAAAATTTACGCGGGTCAAATATGCTGGCATTTTGTTCTTGTGCTAAAAATTGTCGTATCGATCCGGTAGATGCCATCCGTAAGTCAGTATCAATATTAACTTTACGCACACCATATTTAATCCCAGCGACAATCTCATCTACTGGTACGCCATAAGTTTGACCAATATCGCCGCCGTAACTATTAATTATTTTTAGCCAATCTTGTGGCACTGAGCTCGAACCGTGCATTACAAAATGCGTATTGGGTAATCGTTGTTGTAATGTTTTTAATCGACTAATCGCCAGCACATCTCCAGTCGGTGGCTTAGTAAATTTATAAGCACCATGACTGGTACCTATCGCAACAGCGAGTGCATCAACTTGCGTCGCCTTTACAAAAGCAACCGCTTCATCAGGATCGGTTAAAAGTTGGCTATGACTCAGCTTTTCGATGGCGCCATGCCCATCTTCTTCTCCCATCATGCCTGTTTCAAGCGAACCTAAACAGCCCAACTCTCCTTCAACAGATACGCCGCAAGCATGCGCCATATCAACCACTGTTTTCGTAACGCTCACATTATATTCAAATGATGATGGTGTTTTCATATCTTCCAACAAGGAGCCATCCATCATCACTGAACTAAAACCCGATTGAATCGATCTTGCACAAATCTGAGGCGCGGCGCCATGATCCTGATGCATCACAACTGGAATATGAGGATAAGTTTCTATTGCAGCTAAAATCAAATGGCGCAGAAAAGATTCACCCGCATATTCTCGCGCGCCAGCCGAACCTTGCATAATTACCGGGCTGTCGCAAGCATTGGCGGCCTGCATAATCGCTTGGACTTGCTCCATATTGCTGACATTAAAAGCTGGAACCGCAAAGCGATGCTCTGCCGCATAGTCGAGTAATTGTCGCATTGAAATGAGTGCCATTTATTGCTACTCCTAGATTTAAGATTTAATTAATGGGTTTCTATTTGTGGCTTCGGGCTGAATCATCTGGTTTGACCATATCTCCTACGCGTACTAATTTAAGCGTATTTGTGCTGCCTTGTACCTCAGGATCGCCTTTCGTGATGATCACAATATCGCCATCGCTGACCAAACCGCTACGCTGCATCTCTTCAATGGCTTCTAAATTTAACGCAGCATGATCGGTATGATGCACTTTAAAACTCACTGGATAAACACCGCGATACAACGTCACTTTTCCTAATGTTTCGGTATAGGGCGTCAATGCAAAAATAGGGATGCCAGAACTAATTCGCGACATCAACAAAGCCGTTGTGCCTGTTTCTGTTAATGCGGCAATCGCTTTCACATCAAGATGATTGGCTAAATACATTGCCGACATTGCGATGGCTTCATCCATCTCTTGAAAATGTGAATCCATACGATGATGTGACACACGGATTTCTCGTTGTTGCTCGGCGGTAAGACAAATACGATCAACTGCTTCTATAACTTTTACAGGATATCGCCCGACTGCCGTTTCACCTGACAACATCACGGCATCAGTACCATCTAATACCGCATTAGCAATATCAAAGACTTCGGCTCGCGTTGGAATCGCATTGGTAATCATCGACTCCATCATTTGTGTTGCAGTAATAACAACGCGATTTAATTGTCTTGCCCGCTGAATAATTTTTTTCTGAATCGGCGGTAATGCCGCGTCTCCAATCTCAACGCCCAAATCACCCCGAGCGACCATTACACCATCAGAGGCTTCAATTATCTCATCCAATACATCTAATGCTTCAGCGCGTTCAATTTTTGCAATAATGCTGCCATAACCACCCGCATTGCGTAATAGCTTACGGGCATAATGAATGTCTTCAGCTGAACGAGGAAAAGAGATGGCGACATAGTCTGCCTGCATCTTTGCCGCCGTTATAATATCGGCCTTATCTTTATCGGTTAGCGCCTCGGCAGATAATCCGCCACCTTGACGGTTAATACCTTTGTTATTGGACAGTTCACCACCAACTATGACGCGACAAATGACACGTTGCCCTTCTATTTTCTCAACCCAAAATACGATGCGTCCATCATCTAATAGCAATGTATCGCCGCGCTCAACATCCTGTGGCAGCTGTTTGTAATCAATACCGACGTGTTCATTGTCACCTGCATCTGCATCAAGTCCGGCATCTAAAACAAATGTAGCTTGTTCTTCTAGATATATTTTCCCAGCTTGGAATCGGGCAATACGGATTTTAGGGCCTTGCATATCAGCCAATACACCTACTTGGCGACCATATGCAGTGGCACGATCACGAACTGTTTCTGCCAGAGTAAGATGTTCACTGGCTTCACCATGAGAAAAATTTAGTCGGACAACATCAACGCCTGCTTTGATTAAAGCATCAAGCACTTCAGGCTTATTACTTGCTGGCCCTAAGGTTGCAACAATTTTGGTTCTTCTTTTAGCTACCAAGACTTTGTGCTCCATTATGGATTTATGAGTTAGCGCGTTTCTCCAAAATGTCTACTGCTGGTAATGCTTTCCCTTCTAAGAACTCTAGAAAAGCACCGCCACCAGTTGAAATATATGAAATATCATCACTAATATTATATTTTGCAACAGCAGCCAAGGTATCACCGCCACCAGCGATAGAGAAAGCCTTAGACTCTGCAATTGCCATTGCAATTTCTTTGGTACCTTCTCCAAACTGGTTAAACTCAAAAACACCTACCGGACCATTCCAGACAATTGTCCCCGCATTTTTGAGTATTTCAGCTAACTCTTGAGCTGATTTTGGGCCAATATCAAAAATCATATCGTCATCTTCAACATCTGTTGCTAGCTTGGTCGTTGCTTGCGCTGATTCCGAAAAAGCTTTTCCGCATACGACATCTACTGGCACAGGAATCGAACCTCCTCGCGCTATTGCATCAGCGGTGAGTTTTTTACAGGTATCAAGTAAATCGGGTTCATAAAGGGATTTGCCAACATTATTGCCTGCTGCTGCAATAAACGTATTCGCAATGCCGCCGCCGACAATCAGCTGATCAACAACTTTTGATAAGGATTCAAGCACCGTTAATTTAGTGGATACTTTTGACCCGCCAACAATCGCAACCATTGGTCTTGCAGGATTATCTAATGCTTTTCCTAATGCTTCTAATTCACCAGATAATAATGGTCCAGCACAGGCAATCGGTGCATATTTAGCAACACCATGAGTCGAGGCTTGGGCACGATGTGCAGTACCGAAGGCATCCATCACATAAATATCGCACATTTGGGCCATACGTCTAGACAAAGCATCATCATCGGCACCTTCACCAATATTAAAACGGACATTTTCACATAGAACAACTTCACCATTTTCTACAGGAATAAAGTCAGGTTCTAGCCAATTTTGCTCCAATCTTACTGGTTGACCTAATAATGCTGACAAATAATTAGCGACTGGCGCCATTGAATATTTGTGTTCATATTCACCTTCGGTTGGTCTGCCAAGGTGCGACATAATCATCACCTTTGCACCTGCCTCTATCGCCATTTTAATAGTAGGTAGTGAAGCATGAATACGTGTGCCATCGGCGACAACGCCGGACTTTAAGGGGACATTCAAATCTTGGCGTATTAATAATCTTTTACCCGCTAAGTCTAAGTCAGACATTTTGATCACAGACATATACTCTATTCCTCTCTCTGAAGTTTTATGCTCAAGGTTAATATAGCCTCATAAAACAAAAAAAGCTCCTAGGCTTTCGCGGTAGGAGCTTTATCATTTATTGAGACTGCCACTTTAATAAAACAAGTAGCAATACCCTATTTATTTACCCACTAACTCAACTAAACGCATCATATTGCATGTATAACCATATTCGTTGTCATACCAAGCAACCAACTTCACAAATGTACTGTCAAGCGCAATACCTGCTCCCGCATCAAAGGTTGATGGCGCAGTATTGCCACGGAAATCTGTAGACACGACTTTTTCTTCGGTATAACCCAACACACCTTTTAATCGACCTTGTTCAGAAGCTGCTTTCATCACCGCACAAATATCTGCGTAAGAAGCCTCTTTTTCTAACTCGACCGTCAAGTCAACCACCGAAACATCTGATGTTGGCACACGAAACGCCATACCCGTTAACTTACCGTTTAATTCAGGCAACACGACACCGACAGCTTTAGCTGCGCCCGTTGATGATGGAATAATATTTTCTAAAATACCACGACCACCGCGCCAGTCTTTCATAGAAGGGCCATCGACTGTTTTTTGAGTTGCTGTGGCGGCATGCACGGTTGTCATTAAGCCACGTTTGATACCAAAATTATCATGCACTACTTTAGCCAGAGGCGCTAAACAGTTAGTAGTGCAAGATGCAGCAGAAACAATCGCTTCGCCTTTATATTTATCATCATTGACGCCAAATACAAACATTGGCGTGTCATCTTTTGATGGCGCTGATTGCACGACTTTTTTAGCGCCCGCATCAATATGCGCTTGGCACGATTCTTTAGTTAAAAAGAAACCGGTACATTCTAAAATAAGATCCGCGCCAACCTCATCCCATTTCAAATCAGCAGGATTACGTTCAGCGGTGATGCGAATCGTTTTACCATTGACAACTAAATGACCGTCAACAACCGCCACATCACCAGCAAAAAGGCCATGAACAGAGTCATGTTTAAGCATATACGCTAGATATTCGGGATCTAACAAATCATTAATGGCGACGATTTCAATATCTTGAAAGTCTTTGGCAGCAGCACGGAATGCCATTCGGCCAATCCGCCCAAAACCATTTATACCAACTTTAATTGTCATTCTCTTTTCCTTTCGTCTTCAAATATAAGATTAAAAGCTAAAAACAGTAAAACGATTAAAATTGCTATAACAGCAATATTGATCATCTAAGACTGCATAAATTGAGATGCTGTATTGCGAAATGAACTCAATTGATTAAGCATAACGCCCACGTGAATCATTGTTACTTGTATCTGGTTTAAAAGCACATGTATCAAGTATAAATTATTTATAGCTTCAATCGTACTCAAATAGTTTGATGTCATACATAAATTAAATTTTATGCATAAACCCATTATTTCTACCTGCTCTACACAATATTGGATGTGAAAGACTTGTTATCTTAATGTTTGTCTTTTAACAGGATTTTCTAATACTTAAATATAATAATGGCGAGTGTGCTTTCGCCCACCCGCCATTATCTTTATTCTATAAAAATAAATTCAAATAATTTTTATAGTGTTTCTTTTACTGTTTTAACAACGTTTTCAACCGTGAAACCGAAGTGTTTCATCAACACACCACCTGGTGCAGATTCACCAAATGTATCGATACCAACTACGCCGCCTTCTAGGCCAACATATTTGCGCCAGAAGTCAGTAACACCCGCTTCGATTGCAACACGTTTAACGCCAGGCGTTAAGATGCTGTCTTTATAGGCTTGATCTTGACGATCAAACACATTAGTTGAAGGCATAGATACAACACGTGCATTAATACCATCAGCGGCTAACGCTTCTTGCGCTTGTGCTGCTAAATCAACTTCTGAACCTGTTGCGATAAGGATCACATCAGCTGAACCTTTAGCTTCAGATAAAACGTAAGCACCTTTACGCATTGCTGCAAAATCAACAGCATCATGTTTACGACCAGGAATACCTTGACGGCTTAATACTAAGCTTGAAGGACCATCGGCACGTTCAACAGCCGCAACCCATGCAACGGCAACTTCAGTTGAATCAGCAGGACGCCATACATCCATATTCGGGATATAACGCATTGCTGCTGTGTTTTCGATTGGTTGATGTGTTGGACCATCTTCACCTTGACCGATAGAGTCATGTGTTAACACAGCAATAGTACGGATTTTCATCAATGCAGCCATACGTAATGCAGACTTAGCATAGTCAGAGAACATGTGGAATGTGCCACCGAATGGAATTAAACCACCGTGTAACGCCATACCGTTCATGATTGCGTACATACCAAATTCACGTACACCGTAAGAGATGTAGTTACCAGACTCTTTGCCTGATACGTGTTTGAAGCTTGCACAGCTTGTTAAGTTAGAACCTGTTAAGTCAGCAGAACCACCTAAAAATTCAGGTAATAATGGTGCTAAAGCAGCAATTGTTTTTTGTGATGCTTGACGTGATGCTAAGTTAGCAGCAGCTTCGTTGGTTTCAGCAATGATTTTATCCGTTGCTTCAGTCCAGTTTGCTGGTAAATCTTTCGCCATGCGACGTTTGAATTCAGCAGCCAATTCTGGGAATTCAGCAGCATACGCATCAAATTTAGCATTCCAATCCGCTTCTTTTTTCGCGCCAGCAGTTTTAGCATCCCAACCTTCATAAACATCAGCAGGAATTTCGAAAGGCGCATAGTTCCAGTCTAATTCTTTACGTGTTAATGCAACTTCTTCGTCACCCAAAGCAGCACCATGGCAATCATGGCTGCCAGATTTGTTTGGTGAACCAAAACCGATGATTGTTTTGCAGCAAATCATAGATGGTTTATCAGTAACCGCTTTAGCAGCAGTAACAGCAGCAGAAATTGCAGCCGCATCATGACCGTCTACTGATTGTACGTGCCAGCCGTAAGCTTCAAAACGTTTAACGGTGTCATCTGTGTACCAACCATCAATGTGACCGTCGATAGAGATGTTGTTGTCATCCCAGAATGCAACCAATTTACCTAGACCCCATGTACCCGCTAATGCGCAAGCTTCATGAGATACACCTTCCATCAAACAACCATCACCCAAGAAAACATAGGTGTTGTGGTCAACGATTTCATGGCCAGGCTTGTTAAATTGGTCTGCCATTAATTTTTCAGCCATCGCAAAACCAACACCGTTGGTAATACCTTGACCTAAAGGACCTGTTGTTGTTTCGATACCAGGTGCATAACCGTATTCAGGATGACCCGCACATTGCGAGTGAAGCTGACGGAAAGAAGCCAAAGATGACATTGGCAAGTCATAACCTGACAAATGCAACAATGAGTAAATCAACATTGAGCCGTGACCATTCGACAAAATAAAACGATCGCGATCTGACCATTCAGGGTTAGTCGGGTTGTGTTTTAAATGATCATTCCACAATACTTCAGCGATATCCGCCATGCCCATAGGCGCGCCTGGATGACCTGATTGAGCTTTTTGTACTGCATCCATACTTAAAGCACGGATAGCGTTTGCTAAATGTCTACGTGTAGCCATTGTTTATAACTCCTATTTAAAAAAATTAAGCCGCTCGCCATTTGATCGAGCACCCTATACTAGGTATTTGTTGTTGTGGACCACGACCTGTCTCGGCAATCTGTTTCATTGCTTCAAATAAATCTCGTCGTGCATCCGTTGCTGCAGCTTCTTTTCGACTTTCGTCGAAACGACCGCGGTACTGCAATTGAAGATCTTTGTTATAACCAAAGAAATCGGGGGTACACACTGCTCCGTAGGTTTGGGCAATTTGCTGTGTTTCGTCATACAAATAAGGAAAGGAAAAACTATTTTCTTTTGCTACACGTTGCATGTTTTCAAAAGAGTCTTCTTGGTAATCAGCAGGATCATTAGCCATAATTGCTACTGTATTAATACCGATTCTTTTTAATTCATTAGTCGCTTGAACTAGGCGATCTAAAATAGCTTTAACATAAGGACAATGGTTGCAAATGAACATTATTAGTAAGCCATTTTGTCCACGACATTGATCGAGCGTCCAGCTCTTTCCATCCGTACCAAGCAATGAAAAATCAATAGCAGGCAGGTCAAAATCACAAATTGGCGTTTCTAAACTGACCATAGGCTCTCATGTAAAAAGTAGCCCGTTTTTAGTGATATTTGCTAAAAAAAGACCAGAATTGATAATTTTAAGGATTGGAGATTTTACCAGACAAACTAGAATAATGCTAAATTACTAGTCTGTTTATAGACTTAAACGCTTACTCGGAAAAATGAGCCTGCTGATCTTGTTCAACAATACGGCGAATTTCCTGCTTTAAGCTCATCGGAATACAACGCAGACCCAACCAAATTAAACCCGGCACAATGATCAGATCGTCCAATTGCCCTAACACCGGAATAAAATCAGGAATCAAATCAAATGGCATCAATAGGTAAGCAACCGCAGCACCAATCAACCATT
>LAZR01001889.1_pt1 | contig 12675 bp, 10 predicted proteins | sample 329461 | NCBI WGS metagenome assembly LAZR01 (sample SAMN03002196, study PRJNA259156) | marine sediment metagenome | biome: sea floor; feature: Hydrothermal impacted sediments; material: marine sediment; isolation source: Loki non-amplified sample from Loki's castle hydrothermal vent sediment ...
AGCTACCTACAATTTGTTGATGGAAGGATTCAACTATCGCCCGTTGAACCGCCTGTTCTTGGCTTCCCCGATTAAGTGGAAGGGCAACGTTGTCCAAGCGCTTGGTCGCATCCAAAGGCCAGAAGAAGGGAAGACAGACGCGATAGCGTATGACTACGTAGATGAAAATATAGGTATGTTTGTCCGGCAGCACGAGTCGAGACTTTTCAGAGTATATAAGAAGATGGGGATGGAAGTAAAACATTCTTAGGAGGCGCCTCTTGGAGTTTGACATCGAGCATGCGGACTGGATGGATGAACAGGATCGCAACAGGATCTGCATTCCGCCGGGAATCCGAACGGAGCTAGGTGTCCTAGTAGGTCAGTTCATCCAGATCAGGGGAGCGGAAACTGTTATCCTCCAAATAGGCGGGTGTTCCCCACTCTTCAGAGCAGCTTTCGTCAATGCGGAGAACTTCGCGAAGATCAACGGACCGAATGTACAATTCAAGATCCTCGATGTAACTCTGGGTTGCGATCCGGAGTTTTTTATTATCCAAGGCAACGGTCCGCACAACGATCAAATCATGTCTGCTGCCACTTATCTTCCCTTCCATGGTCAGATTGGTTGCGATGGATGCCTAGGAGAACTACGTCCTCATTACGGGCGACATGAAGATGAAGTGGTGAGAGAGATACAAGGATTGGTTCCGCAGATTCCTGGGCACATGAAGAGAAGCTCGTGGGCCAAAACACTTCCTACCGACGGTAGTGCTTTCCGTTATGAGGCCCACTCCTACTTCTTTGCCAGGTCAGCTGGCTTCCATGTACATCTGGGCATTCCGCCCGAGATTCTCAACACACGTAAAGATTTCAACCGGGTCGCTATAGACCATCTGATCCGGTGTTTGGATTGGTATGTATCTGTCCCTCTGGTTCCTCTGGAAGACAATCCGATGCGACGGCTGGGTAGAACTCAGTATGGGCTCCCCGGAGACTATCGGCCCAACAACATAACCTTGGAATATAGGACTCCCGGAGCTTTCTACCTAAGGACTCCCTCTTTGGCAAGAGGGCTGCTTGGGTTGACCTTGATGGTTACGGAAACGGTAGTCAGCCGACTTAAGATCGCAAGTAGGAATTTCATCGATCTTAGAAAACTCACCAAAACAGACCTGCAAGAAATACTGCCAGTACCGAGCGCTGGGACCATCAGAAGCACGTTGTTAGCGGAGTCTGTAACGCCCGCTAAACGAGAGTTAGACCGTATTCATAAACAACTGACGGAGCTTCCGAATTACGGGAAGCATGCAAGAACCGTAGAAGGATTTTTCAGAGAAGTGGATGAAGGGCGTAGACCTGGACCTAACCTCTTGCACAACTGGAAGGAGTAACTGTGGGAACGAAACGAGGCCTTGGACTCAAGTTCCAGAAGAAAGCGTCGCGCCCGCCGTTGACGCGGGAACAGTTCCTCTATTGGAGAGATCTCCTATCCAAAATTCTGAAGCTGGGAACTGAGTTCGAAATTAATCTACCCTCGGCTGAGAGAGGCCTCAAATCGAAGGCCGCAGAGCCGTGTGTACATTCCAAGAAGAAATGCGTAACCGATTGCGCCAATTTGGAAACGTGTCTATCCGAAAGGCACCCCACCTTCTGCCTGACTCGAGAGACGGGGCATTTTCTCGGAACGGAGTTCCAGTGTCCCGCTGAGAATGAAGGAGATGTGGCGGCATGCGTCGAATGTCCCTCCTGGATACTCAACTGCCGTGGGCTAGATTGCGCTATGCATACTCCTTTCTGTACTGTTTGCCCTTCCTTCCTGAGGAAGAGTGATATGTCCGTCGAAAATACCGACATTCGTCAGGATGCCGAGGCCGTGCGCTCAGAGATGAAGAATCTCTTCCATCCCACTGGTGACGTCCTGAAAGTTGGAGCGGCGGGAGTTCTGGAGGTCAAGCAGGACGGTTCTCTGGTCAACAATGGTGGAATCGAAGTTCCGACCGTCGGTCGGCGAGTCCACTGGAATAGCTTCTATCGAATGTGTAAGGACATCATCGATCCCATTGTGGAACGCGGTGGCTACATTAACGAGAGGTGTGGGCAGCACTTTCACCTTCTGGTGGGGTACAACGGTGGCCAGAGCCCCAGCGGGACGAGAAGCTCTTCCATCTCGGAGCTGGAAATCGCGATGCCCGAAATCATCCTCGCCAACTTCCATCAACTACATCGACGCTACGAGACGGCTCTCTTCTGGATCATGAGTTCGGGCGAGTCCATGGAAACTCTAACAAGATGGGCTAAGTTCCGTCAACCGGTACGGCAGTACGGTGCCATGCAAAGCCAGATGCGGAAGATTCAGAAGGAACTAGCCGACAATATTCCGGGTGGGGGGCATGGGACAGCTGGGAAGTATGCGTCTTGCTCTTATTACTTCTGCAAGTTCGACTCACAGGGACAAGTTTCTACCTTCCACATCGAGAACCGCATCGCAGATGGGTGCCTATCTCCGTCCGTGGTCGCTGCTTGGGGCATGATGATCTACGCTATGATGCTCAAGGCAGTCCGACTGTCTCAGTACGGTATCATGGAGATAGGGTCGCGGGAGTACACCGAACAGCTGGAGGAAGCTTCCCGGCACCTAATCAATGGACATAATCGGGACTATGGAGGTCATCGGGTGGCCGATACCAGCGGAATTGGTCCCTACATCCCTTTCTATCGAGACAGTGCCCGAGAACTGATTCAGCTGCTCAAGGGCGAACTGAACAAACTCGGCCCGGCGTTCGACATTCTGATACAACTTGCGGATCGGCCTCTTTCTCTTCGAAGAGTGCAGGGCGATTCGTGGGAAGATATAGAGAACGAATTAAATCCTCAGAGTAGAGAGGAGGATTCAAACAATAGATATTTGATCGAAAGCGAGGTCGCTGAAGTGGTGGATCTCACCGGTATAGTAGAATGCGAGAACCAGGACGTATGGATCGAGGAAGTGGCAGCACACATTGACCAGCCGCCAGTAACAATCGCAGAGATTGTGGCCCAACTCTTAAGCTCAGGACGATACCGGTGGAGTGACGTAGTTGGCGCACTCATCACCACAGCCTAGAGAGGAAACATGTGCGGAATCGCAACGATCTCCATTGGCCGTAGAGCCAGGGGGAGAATCAGCTACCCGATGGTACGGGAAATGACGAAGCAACTCCTAATCGAGCTGCAGCCGCGAGGCCTGGATGCCGCTGGGATCGCTGTGATCAATGATCCTGAACAGGAACAAAGTGTGGTTTTCAAGAAGCCTTTGCGGCCTTCGCGACTAACTGTGCGTCCGAGGTTCCAAGATGCCTTGGATCTGATTGGTCCCCAAACGAATTTCATCATGCTTCACGCCCGAGCGTCGACTGTTGGCAACGCCGACAGTAACTACGACAACCATCCTATCATTGCTCCCCCGATTGTAGGTATCCACAACGGTACCCTCCGGAATCACGAAGATCTCTTCAGGAATTTCAATCTTGATCGGGAAGGCGGCGTGGACTCCGAAGTAATCTTCCGGCTCTACGGGCGCCTACTTGAGAAAGGTATCCATCCTGAAAAGGCCATGAAAGCTGTGGCGAAGCAATTGGAAGGTGCTTTCACTGGAGCAGCTGTAGACCTTCGACATCCTCATCGGATGCTTATGTTCAAGTTCGAGAGACCTCTCCACGTGCTGACCTTCAAGCACCACGACATGATCATCGCTGTTTCTGAAGTTCGACATTACGATCGGGCCAAAGCCAAGCTCGGAATCAAGGCTAGCGACAAGTGCTCGTGGCTCCAGGACGGGGCGGGCTTTTGGTTGGACGTCAATGAACCAGGACATATCGTCAAGAACATTCATCGATTCAGGTTCCCTATAGACCACAACATTGCGTCAGGTAGAAGACAGTACTCCCACTACGTGGCCGGGCAACTCGGCTAGGAGAAGAAAAAACATGTGCGGAATTGTGGGCGTTGTACAGTACGACTCAAAGGTAAACAAAGAGACTCGCCAAAAGGCTCTCAAAATCCTGTTCGCTGACACCATGTTGCGAACCCAGAGTCGTGGACGTGATGCGACTGGGGTCTATCAGATAATGGAGAACGGCGATTGGATGATGGCCAAGAAGGCCGAAAAAGTCAGCGAGTGGCTCTGCAAGGGAAGGTCGGACAATACTGATCCACAGATCTACCAGGATTTCGCAGATACATGGGGATCCTACCCCTACGAACTGAAAGCATTAGTCGGCCACTGCCGCGCCAAAACTGTGGGCAGCACCGACAATGAGAACAACCACCCGTTTGCCATCCAACTGGATGAATCGAACGCAATCTTGGGCGTCCACAATGGAACCTTAAATAACCACGAGGTCATCTTCGACCGCCTTCCCAAGATCTTGGAGAGACAGGGATCTGTCGATAGTGAATCCCTCTTCCACTACTTATTCCACGCCACCGAACATGGGATTCAGGAGATGACTCCCGACATCATCAAATCTCTCGGCGAGAGAGTTGAAGGTACCTACGCAGTGGTCATGGCCAACAGTCGGTTCCCCCATCAAGTGTCGGTCTTCAGGCAGACAAGAACGATTCATATGTTCATGATCAGTCCTCTGAACATCGTGCTGATGGCCTCGGAGTCGAAATTCATAAAGGAAGCCCTAGAACAATATGACTTCATTCGGCAGTTCCTCATGCCGGAGCTGCCGGAGCTGGACACCGAAGACCGCATGCTGCCGGAAAGGGACTACCGAATCTTCGACTCCCGCAAACCGTGGCCGAAGATCCTCAACTACCAGTCCATCAACTCGATATCCGAAGGCGGAGAGTTCAAGAAGGTCGGCGCGGTTATCCTTCCGGAATGGAAGAAGGAAACGCCGATCTCATCTGGAACCAACAGCCTCCACAAGCCCAAGATTAGCAAGGGCGCTGTCAGTGGTACCGCTCACAAGCCCAACAAGGTGACCGCCAAGAAGGAGGAGGAAGAGGAGTCCGTCACGATAGACGTAGAGATCCTGGACAAAGATGGCCAGCCGCTCGACATCCCTGCCGATGAGGCCAAGGAGATTGCGAAGGCTTGGAAAGATGCCAAGTCCATCGGTCTTACGGTCAACTACGAGAGTGATCGTGAGTTGGCGCGCCATCTCGGCCTCAACGAGATCGATCTGTCCAATATGAGCCAACTTCATCTGGCCAGTGAAATATCTAAAATTCACTTTGCTCTTTACTACGCTCTCGGTCGGGCCGATACTGCCATCGAGATCGAAGGAATCAAGAAGGGAGCCAGGGGGCAGCACAGCCGCCTCGAGAGAGCAGAAGAGAAGAAGAAGTTGGCAGAGGGCAAGATCTGGGAGTTCAAGACTCTGGTCCAAATCCTGGCGGTTCTCCACGGAAGACACTACAAGCTCTGCGCCGACAACGTGAGGTTGGTTCTGGACTCCTATACGAGGCTCAGTCAGAGTCGCAGGATGGATGTTACCAGAACAGCAGAGAAGGTGTTGTCAAGCCCTGATACTTTGAAGCTCATCGAGGACCTCACCCCCTTCTTCGAGAGCGCTGAGGCGAAGAAAGCCCTTAAGAAACGGAACCGGAAGCCGGAGCCGAAGCTCTTGACGGCAGGAGAAAAGGAATAACGTACGGGTATAACATAGGAGTAGGCATGTCCCGTAAGGTGCAACTGACGTTGATGGCGTCCACGAAGATGTCTGAAAACAAGGAACACGGAATAATCCGCCTTCCTAAGAAGGCCAGAATCCGTTTCGGGTTCACCAACAGCGTAGTCGTGGTCGGTAAAGGCGAACACCGCTTCGGATTGGAAGTCAAGAAAGCCTACACGCAAGACGTCCAGAAGCTAGCCAAGAAAATCGGCTCGGGAAAGATGAGCGAAGAGGAAGCTCTCACGTCCGGATTCGTGACCCGCTCCGTCCTCCAGAAGGTTAACCGGAGACAGGGAGAGAGCGTTTGGATCTCCGATTCTTTGGAAGAAATTACGGTAGGGGCGGATCCAGAGTTCGGGCTAAGGGATTCCTACGGTCGCTTCATCAGGGGCGGCAACGTCATCAAGAAGGAGGGGGCCTTCGGTAGTGACGGGCCGGCAGTTGAAGTGAGGCCAGCTCCCAGCGTAGATCACGTCGCCATGGTGGGGAACATCACCGAAATCCTCCAGGACCCTCCGGAGGTAATGAAACCTTACAAATGGGTCGGCGGAGCCACCTTCTCGGACGAACATCGAAATTATTGGTTCGGTGGACATATCCACCTTGGGCGACCGACTCAAATCGATCCGGACGACGCCATCGAGCACTGCTACAACGGCATTGCCGATGTTCTCGATCACCTGTTGGCTTTCCCACTGGTGAGATTCGACACTCCTAATCCAAATCTCAGGCGACACGGTTGTGACTTCGGCTATGGAACAGCAGGTACAGGCGATACAGGAGACACCAACTCTTCTGTGCGGTCACATGCTGACAGGTTCGAGTACCGGGTTCTCAGTGCTTTGTGGGTAGCCCACCCCACTTTGGCCAAGATCGTTGTAGGGGCGACGAAAGCCATTACAGAGTCCGTATATGCTGGGATTGCCGACAAGAAGTTCGAATACGACTGGGTGGACACGCCCGGATTCAGGAAGGGCTTCGGGATCTCCGGGTCTAGGGCCATCATCGACATCATCAACAGATCGAAGGCAGATAGCATTACCAAAGACCACATGACCCGGTGGCGCAACCAGATCCGGGACTTGGAGAGGTTCGACGACTATTCAGAGGAGCTGAATGCTTTGATTGCATTGGTAGGTGCAGATCCCAGCGTCGTAAAGAAGCATTTGGACCTCGACCTGCGGCAGGGTTGGTGCGAAGGAAAGAGATTCCTTCGTGGAATGAACAATACCAGGGTTAGAGATGCCCTGGAGGCTGTAGCGGCCAAGAAATAAGGAGTTTCTCATGAGCGGGTTCGTCTGGTACTCTTTCGGTTCCGATGTAACCGGAAAGAAGTTGGCCGAGGCACTAGGCTACGCCTCAGGCAAGAAGGGAGTAGACTTCAGTGGCCACAAGATCCTTCTGGGTTGGGGCTGTAAGCCCAGCGAGAAGTTCAACGCTCGGAAGCTGGCGCAGCTCGTAGCCGAGCGCAAGCTGAGGATCATCAATCCCCCGGCCAGCATCACTGCCAATCGAGACAAGGTGGCCTTCCTCAAGGAGATGGAAGCCCACAAGCTTCCGATTCCGGGATATGTGGCCAGCAAGATCGGTGGGACTGAAGCGCTGCTTGAGCGGGTGGTGGACGGCATCAAGAAGGGCACCATTATGTTTCCGCTCGTCGGACATAGCACCTTCCACAAGGGAGATCCCTTCTTCTGTCACACAGAAGAGGATGTTCGGAGTGCCATTGGCTGTATGGCCGGCGACATTCGGCAGGCGTACTACTTCCGGTCCTTCTGCCCAGGTACGGAGTATCGGATCCACATCTTCCGAGACGAAGCCCTGGCGGCGCAGTGCAAGGTACTGGACAAGGACCCGGTCAAGGCTTGCTCTGAAGATCTCATGGCGAAGCTCAAGAAGAAGGCTGCCAAAGAAGAGCAGCCGATCGAGATCTCCGAGGGTCACTTGGAGTGGGTGGTCAAGCAGATGGCAGGAGAATTGCTCAACGCGGCTTCGCACCTCCAGCGCAGCGTCAAGAGAGGTTGGACATACTCCAACTGCCCGGTGGACGGGGTACCGGACGAAGCTATCAGCGTGGCTATGGCAGCCATGGAAGCGGCTCGCCTGGATCTCGGAGCCGTCAGTGTCGTCGTCGATGGAAAGACCGCTCGGGTGACCAACATCCAGACAGCCCCTGCCCTCACGAACGATCAGTTGGGGCTCTATGTAGCTGCCATTCGAGACTTCGCCGGATCGGATGTCACTGCGAAGCCAAGCAAGAAGGCCAAGAGTGAGAAGACGGCTTCCAGGAAAGAGGAGAGTGCCGGAGTGGAGCTGATCAGTCGCCTCATGCGGAAGCTGGGCGACGGGGTCAGCAAGAAAGATGCCGAGGAGGCTCTGAAAACACTAGGAGAGTAGCCTATGTTCTACAGGAGTATAGACGCGAGAGAGATAGCCTTCCAACTGGCTGGGCTGCTGAATACTTATAACGGGCTGGCCAGAAAGAGGTACGCCGTCGATATTCTCAATAGCCAAACCAACTACATCGTGGAAACCCACGGAAAGTTGGTTATTGGGGCTGTCGGCATCCGTAAGCTAAGCTTCCACATCTCCGAGATTAAACATCTATCTGTCCACGAAAAATGGCGGGGGAAGAACATTGGACGCTTCCTCCTCAAGAGAGCTCTTGCATTAGCCGAAACGCCGTTCGTATATGCCACAATCCGAGAGGATAATTCCCCTAGCGTCACGCTCTTCGAGAGCGTAGGGTTCTCCAGAATAGGGGAGTACGCTGGAGTGGGACATAAGGTCCTTATCTTCACCAGAGAGATTGCCAAATGGACGACAGATTCAACGACGGAGATCGACTGGAAGTCAGTCTCATACACCGAAAAGGATTAGCCAACACCGACGCTATCTTTTTCGCCGAAGTTACGGGGGCCGGTACCCGTGGAGGCCGTCGATTCCTGGACGTCAGACATGAGGAGAGTATCAGGGAGACTATCTATCTGGATGCGTACTTCCTTTTGAGCATCACTTGGAAGCCTGATAAGATGGCCCCCCTGGACACCGTCGGCGTCGAGACTGCACCTGAGGCGCAAAACGACGGCTACGAGGTCATCTGTCATATCCTCGAACAGGCGGGAATCAAGGAACAGTCCCATGAAAAGGAGCCCGAAACGATGAAGACCCGCATCGGGCCCAAGCGATTGGAAGTAAAGCTGGTTCAGAAGGCCGCTCCTAAACGCCCGGTCGACGTGGTGATCGTAGAATATTACCCGCCGAAAACCCCCTTCAAGTATCACACCCTCAAAGGGCGTCCATGGAACCCCACCTCCAAGAAGCTGGAGACCACAGTTCAAGCCTACCACAGCGACCACTGGTGGATCTCCGTCGTCGTCAAGCATACATCCCCAGGCTCCTCCACCTCCTCGTTCCATGGAGAACAAGACGAGCAGAGCTGGGAGCGGGCGGAAGAGTTTCTGAAGAAGATGCAACCCTCCGAAATCAACGTACTACGTCACCTCAAATGGCAGCAGAGGAAGGACGACGACGAGGACGACGACGACGATCGGTGGGGTTGCGGGCGAAACCACATGGGCGGTGTACCAAGCCACTATCGGAACCCATATGAGCCCTCGACTGTCTTCTTCCGAGTGTCGGGAGACGGGATTGGTAAGAAGGCCTTCCTAGTTCAAGCGGAGAAGCAGGTCAAGGGCCACCCAAACCCTCCCACATTGAAGGAGTTCTTGGAGGAAGCTGAAAAAAAAGCTGTGGCCGGAGACCAAACGGATTCTGAGGAGACTTCTTCGGCCGTATCTGCTCTCCCTGGTGATGTTTCTAGAGGATCTGAGGACAGCAATAATGTGGGCGCTGATAACAGTGGGAGCCCTTCCGCTACTAGCGCTAATGATGGCAGTCTCCCCACTCCTGATCCTGAGTTGGATTCTCTGGAAGATGACATCGGCGCTGCGTTCGGTGTTCTGCCGTACATCGCGGGGATAGATGGAGCCCCCATTTCGGCGATAGAAAGAACTCTGCGCCATTCTCTTGGTGACCCTTATCGCATCCGTCCCAGGAAAAAGAAAGAAAGGACATTGCATTAACCTCCTAAATAACGTATAATTTAGATGGACCCTAAAAGGTATAGCTATATGATTACCCTAACGAATTTTATAGGTAACGGAGACCTGATCAAGTTACTCAAGATCTCCATTACAGCAGCTAAAGTTACCAATTCTGCTCTGCCACATCTGCTCCTCAAAGGACCAGCCGGGACAGGGAAGACTACCTTAGCTGAAGCTGTTGCTCGCGAGTTTGGCACCGTGCCGATGGCACTGACGCCCAACACCGCCAAGACATCCTCCGAATTAAGAAAACTGTTCCTTCGTATGCCAGGAGAGGGCTACGACCAGGACGGCAAAATCATCGGTAGGATCCAGCCACAGATCGTCTTCATAGACGAGGTTCATCAGCTGCCCCTTATCGCCCAAGAGAATTTAGGGATAGCCATGCAAGACTGGAAGCTTCCGGTTAGAATCAACGGGGTTGACGTCTTTGAATGGGTGCCTAGATTTACTCTGATCGGGGCGACCACCCTAGCGGGCAAGCTCTCCAAGCCTTTTTTGGACAGATTCAAACTCCAGTCGGAGTTCGACATCTACTCCTACGACGAATCCCTCGAGATCGTCACCATTCAGGCGAAGAATCTAGGCGTACCTCTAGCTAGCGGCGTAGACGATGTTATCGCCAAAAGGTCCAGGGGAGTGCCTCGGCTTATCGTGAGGTTCCTTGAAAGAGTTAATGATGCGCGGATCGTAGCGGCGCAAGAAAACCCAACCTACGGTAAGGTAGTCACGCCGGACCTAGCCGAACATGTGCTGCAAGAGATCCTGCACATCGATGATAGAGGTTTGTCGAAGACAGACATCAAGATTCTCAAGGAGCTGGGGAAGATAATGGATCCAGTGGGACTGGATACCCTAGCGACAATCTCAAACGAAGATAAGGGTACAATCGAGAAGACGATAGAACCTTATCTGGTCCAAGAAGGATTAATCTGTAGAACAAAGCGGGGCCGAGTCCTGACCGACGAGGGCAGAAGGTACCTGGAATCTGAAGGATACACCGAAGCTAAGCCTGAGGTCCAAAGGATCGGCAGGCTTATAGGAGTCTAATGATGGGCACCGTCAGTAAGATCTTGAGGGAAGGCCTAGCAGGCCCGATCATCGAGATCACCGATCCAAGTAAGCATGAAGATATGGACATTCTGAAGTCTTACTTCAGAGAGATTCTGTTGATCGCTCGTAACTATTCGAGACCTACGGTCGACTATGAGGATCTTGTCGTGGAGGGACTCATCGGCCTGCTGGACGCCATTCGAAGATTCGATCCCGAAAAGGCGACGGGGCCCAAGGCCTTCCGACAGTTGGCCATCGTGCGTATCAAGAGCCACATGTTCGAGTTCTTCCTGGATAACAACACGCAGTACACCGTGCCCAACTACATGGCCCGCGCCATGTCTCTGATCGATCAGATTAGAGGGCAGATCAACCATGTGGAGGTTGGAGTTCATACAGATGGGGCTCTCTTAAGCTTCGAGTGCCCAGAGTTCGAGCAAGTAGTTCCGAACTCAGTGACGAACAAGGTACGCAGTTTGAAAGAGAGGGTCCAGAATCTAGCTTCCAACTCCAAGCGATCTTACGAAGAGATGGTCGAGCTGGTCCTCGAAGTAGAGGAGAACATCAAAAGCTACGAGCAAGAAGAGGAATTCGAAGTCTCTCCCGAACAAATTACGGAAGGCCGTGAGTTCCTCGATAAATTCCTGGGCAACCTCAAGCCAGACGCCGCAGACATGATCGTCAATCTTCTTCAGGGACACACCCTGGCAGAGGTAGGAGTGAAGAAGGATCCGTAGAAATCGCTTTCCCTCGTCGGGAGATTAGCACCGGGCCGAATCACAAAGACTTCAACGTGGTTTGCGACCCCAAGATCTCTATAGAAGAGGATGCTAGAAGGCGCGACTTTACTTGTAATGCCATGTACGTTGCTCTTAGCAACGTTGATGACGACGGGAAGTTCGACCGAAAGTCGGTGATTGACTTCCACAATGGTCTACAACACATCAAAGCCCGACTGATAGTAGCGGTGGGTAACCCAGAAGAAAGAATTTTGGAAGACCCGCTTCGTATGTTGAGGGCCGTGGTTCTCATCGCACGAACCCGCTACCGAATGGAAGGCAACACCTTCGGAGCCATCAAGAAACAGGCCCAACTGCTGTCCACTGTAGCTCCTGAGAGAATTCACGACGAATTCGATAAGGTCATGCGGACAGATAAACCCTCCGTGGCTCTTAAGGCCCTACAGAGGACGGGTTTGCTGAAGGTGTTTTTCCCCGAATTGGCTGACTGTGTTGGTAAAGGTCAGAACCCCAAGCACCACTCCTACAACGTCTTTGATCACTTGATCTATGCCGTGGACGCGGCGTGTGGTTTGACCAAAGATCCGAAGGTGCGCTATGCTGCCTTGTGCCACGACCTAGGCAAGGCTCCTACCAGAGCGATCAAGCCAGCTTCGGCGGGTGGGACGGGTCCCAACGACGTAACTTTCCACAATCATGAGGTGGTGTCGACCAGATTAGCCTTCGCGTTCTTCAACAGGTACCGTTATCCGAAGAAGTTTATGGAGGAGGTTATTGGGCTGGTCAGACAGCACCAGTACAAGTATGACAGAGAATGGACTGACAAAGCGGTGCGCCGTTTTATCAGGAAAGTGGGAATCACCAAAGCGGATCTAGGAGATCTGGATAACCACCCGCTCTTCCTGCTCAGGCAGGCAGACAGGATGGGTAACGAGCTGAAGGCTCACCTCCCCATCACTCAGAAGCAGGGGGACTTCCAGAGGAGACTAATCGAGGTCTACGGACAGTCTTCTGCCCACAGCCTTCGAGACTTGAAGGTAAACGGCAGAGACCTCATGGATCAATTCGAGTTGGAAGCATCTCCCACCATCGGGAAGACGATAGCTTATCTATTCGACGTGGTGGAAG
>LAZR01001890.1_pt1 | contig 12672 bp, 8 predicted proteins | sample 329461 | NCBI WGS metagenome assembly LAZR01 (sample SAMN03002196, study PRJNA259156) | marine sediment metagenome | biome: sea floor; feature: Hydrothermal impacted sediments; material: marine sediment; isolation source: Loki non-amplified sample from Loki's castle hydrothermal vent sediment ...
AACCAGTCGTTTTCCAAAGGTAAATCAGGAGATAGTAAATTACCTATTTTAATGTTTCTTTTGGCAACTCCTTTCCAAACACTCAAAAATCCAGCATCTCCGACTTTTGGTTTACACTCTAAGATGGCGGCATAAGGTTGGTTAGAACAGTAAAAAACACTCCTTCCCTTTTTATTGGCACGTCCATTTTCAAAGCAAAATTTTGGAGGCGGGTATGAGTATGTTTGGGCAAGAGTTATGTCTTCATCTTTTAAATTAATATTTAGTCTTACACGATAGAACCTATGAGAATTAAAGTTTTCGGGTTTAAACCAACTAATTCTACTCGGGAAAAGTTTTGCATAATCATAAAAAATATTATAAATCTCCGATTCAGATTTTCCTGTAAAATCGTAATTGTCGAGAGTCTTCAGTTCTTTTTTATAATCGCCTAAATTTGGAAATACTTCTAAATCTTCTGGATTAATCTGAGCATCTGCATTCATTCTATACCTTTAAGTAAGTCGATTTACAATCGAAATTATTGTATGTATATTTATTAATCCGAACTATATCTTATTTTTTAGTGTATGTTTAGTGCTGTCCGGTTGAGAATGACAAATTCTCCATATTAATTCGACATAACGCCTGTTATCCTTCTAGTGCTATTATTCTACTATTTCGTTGCTGTAATCAAGCAACTTTTCAAACCTTCTTAAAAGATATTTGTCCGTCGCTTTTATGGAAATCGGTTTTTTAGTTCTTAATTTTTCAAGAACTTCATTAGCTTTAATTCCTTCGTTCTCCATTATTCTAGCTATAATCGGCACCGCTCCATTACTGAAGAATACTGGTCTACTTTCGCTCCAACGACCGTAACTCCTTTCGCCAATGTACATTATTGCTAATTCTCTTATGATATCCTCATAATGTTCTATTGGACAAAATATCAAACCACCGATATCTTCGATTTTGATACAAACTTTTTTCTGTTCGCTCCAATCGTTACCAGAAGCCTTTAAATCGTTTTTCAATTTTCCAAAGAAGTCTTTAAGCCTAACCTTTTTGAAGTACCCCAAGGCCCCGCAAGCATGACTTATTTTGGCGGTTTTGATATCAATCCCTAATCTATCTAATCTGCTTTCTAAAATGGCTGCAATTTCTATTGTAACTATTTTTTCAGTCAATGATTGAACATGTCTTAAAAGCTCAATACTGTTTTCTCTAACAATGTCGGGTCTAGAATTATCAGAGGCAAATGATATCAATAGCTCTGTTATTTCTTTCTTTCGCCCCTTGGGTGCGCTGGTATAGTCGGTTAAGAATTCTTCGCTCACTGATATGTGTGTATCACTTTCTACAAGTTCTCTCGCATCTGTGACCTTTAATAACTCTATCGGGTCTTTGGATAGAACTACATCTATAGAAGTTTTGAAAATATAAAAACAATCTTCTAATACAGCCTCATATTCATCGTCCTCATGTTCAAGATCTCTTCTTATCTCATAACACCTATGAATTCTTCTCCATTCCGGCCGTTTTAAAATTCCCATTCGATAAGTCAAATCGATTGTCTTTGAAACATTGTATTCTAAAATATCCTCTTCTCTTTTAATAGGAGGTAACCTATATTTTATAGCAGTATCGTTGGCTACATCAATTCCAACCACTAAAATTTTTTCTTTTAGATCATGGATTGCCGCATTGAACAACCTTTGGCATGCGCTACTTGGATCAATCGGCAAAAGTCGTTCGACCCTCGTAATTAAATTTCTACCTTTCCAAACGGGTCTGATGCCGTCAAGTAAAGTTTGAATCCCGCTTTTGCTTATAGGTTCTCCAGCAGGTATTATTTCGTAATTATCGCTCATCGAGTAATCTGATTTAATATTAAATAGGTTTTAATCCCACATTTTTTTGGCGATTTCAGCTTCTTCTTTCCCGATTGCATCTGCATAAATTGCCGTTGTGGAAATATCCGCATGTCCCATCCATTTCATTATCATATTGAGCTGAACGCCCTTTACTACCGCATTGACCCCAAATGCATGTCTCAGCCCTTTGGGCGACCGGTGCTTGCCTTCCGGAATACCGGCATCGACCATCAGTTCTTTGATCAGTTTGAACGCATACTGACGGCTCCAGGTCCATATGTGCAATTCCGCTTTAGCCTTTGTCTTCTGTCGTTCGACTATTTTATGGGCGACCGTAAGCGTATCGATAAACGTTTCAGGTACCGGCACGGTGCGATATAGGTCTCCCCTTCTCTTCTTAAGACTGTTGAAGGTGATCTGGCAACTTTCCCTTTGCACGCCTTTTGGGGTAAGGCTCAGCCCCTCCGATATCCTGCACCCGGTATAGACCAGGGTCTCGGCGAAAGTCCTCAGATCGGAGTCCTTTTCCCTTGCTTTTTTGAGGAAGAGCGCGATCTCCTCCCGGGTACAGTAGAGCCTGTTCCCCTCCCCGTCAAAAATCCTCATCTCGGCCATATGAGACGAATTTAATGGATTTTGTCAACTAAATCCGTACTATGGGGTATTGTTTCTTAGTTTTTATCAACAGAAAGTGTTGTTTTGGCTTACACTATTGCCAATAGTGTAAACGATGAGATTTAAGGGGCTCTCGGAAAGGGCTTTTATTTTTAATGTTTACCGTAGGTTTTGATAATACCATTACATTCTACACATCGGACAAACCCTTAGTCAGGATTGTCCTTCGACCCTCTAATCCGCACTTTGTAAAATTGAAACTATTTTCAGATCCACATTCAGTAGAGGGTCATCGAACTGCTATGTCAAAGTAGTCTCGGATCCCAACGAAAATCCTCGCTGGATTCCAACCTTACATGTTCAGTGAAATCGGGATGGACCGTGTTGACCATGTAGTTGTATTCGCCATCAACAAGAACGGAGGGTATCCTGAGGGCAAGTTTGCTTTTGGTACGGTACCACTGAGAACCTAACCTTTGCAATTGGTCGTAGGCCTTGACCGTCCTCCAGTTAGGGGGCAGTCCATGTTCAGGGATTTCCTCCATAAACTTCTTTGCTTCCGGTAGGTGGATCGTTAGGATCTTAAAGTCGTCCTTCCGCATTTTGGCGGACCTGTGCGCTACCATTTCAAGGACCGCCAATGCCCTGGATTCGGCCGCATAGACTACGTACTGGTTTTCCTCGTTCCATCTATTGGGAGCGCCCGAGGCAATCAGTTCCTTTGCATACTTGGCCGTGGTTATCCTGTAGACCTTCATCAGACATTGTCGCCATATTCCATCGCTACCAACCTGCTGTCTATGAATTTGATGCCGCTTATGGTGTTAAGAAATTCCATTGGTCGCTTATTGTCCAAAAAAACGTTGGGCGAATTGAGCCATTCGTTGAATTCTTCCTGATCATTGAAAACTTCGCTCCCTTTCTTCATCAAGGACAGCAACAGGATAATGTGCTCTTTAGTATCTATCTTCAGTTTCGAAATATCCTTGGAATATGCGTTGAACGTCTTGGGCGTGACCCCAAGTATTTCGGAAAGGACGTTATTGTTTGCCCCTGAAATTTTTTTGAGGGCGTTCACATGTTGCGTGTCGAACCCGCCGTCGTTAAGATATCCGATCACCCACGCGGGATTTGCGGTTACCGGAATATTATCCATAAGTGCGGTCATGGTCATAGCAAGGTATTTTAAGTAAAAGTACTTTCTTGATAACGTAAATTTACGCATTTAATTTCAATCCTACAATAACGGTGATGACATTTCAAATCGCTCTTTGTCAAGGTGGAGTGCGTTTGGTTAAATTCGAACTTTCGTTTATTTGAAATTTATTGCGGGATTACAATATCCTGAATAAGGTAATTTTCAACCATCATTTTTTTAAATATTTTTCAAAATGACTTGATACGATTAATCCTAGTCCTGTCCAGCACGTTCAAGTTGACCCTTATCATTTTTTGGGATGGTCGTTTTGAAAATTGTTTGCTCTTGAAACCACCAATAATATACAGAGACCCCTTACTAATTGTGAGATTGGCGTTTTCAACATAAAAATCGATCAAGTACTCTTTCAAAACCTTCATATCCGTATCATAGGTCAACAACTTACCGTTGTCAAAAATATAAATGATTCCACGCCAGCAAACTAAGCCGGGCCTTGACATTTCTTCAAAGAGTTCGGCCTCTTCGCCGTTTTCGCCAGTATCGATATTATATGTACGGACTTCCTTTAACGGCCTGTCATCGAATCCCCCAATAACGTATATGGTGTTGTTCACCAATACCCCATTGGTCTCATATTCTTTTGACAAACTTTTGAGCTCATACCATAGCCCCGAGGAGAAGCTGTAGATGTGGACTTTGTTCGTGTAGACTTTTCGTCCGTTGGAAACTACCTTTTTCGAACCTCCGAATACCACTAGATTGCCTCCATAGACAACGGTACCGAAATTTATCGCTCGATGCGGATTCGTCATGTCGACAAGAATTTTCTTTCCTTTTAAATCGAGTATTTNGATTTTGTCCTCAAGATATTCCCTCTGCATGTTATTGGCAATTCGCTTGCCACCTATCGTATATATCGAATCTTGGTATAAAATGGAGTTGTGGTACGCTCGTTCCCCTATTTCAAGGTCTAGTTTTTTCCATGTGTCGGAATAGATATCGTATGACTGTATATGGCCGCTATAGTGCCTCCAATTTGAATTGCTCGAGACTCTGCTGGCCAGGTCGAATATGCTCGATCCCGGCATTGAAAGCGTAGGGTCTTCCTTAAGTCTTTTTCTTAGATTGTCCTCTATGTAGGATTGGTCGCCGCCCATAACGATTATATGACCATCTTCAGTAAGCACAGCTCCAAAACCGTAAACACCCTTCAGCATCGGCGACATCTCATTGAATTGTACCTTAGGGCTTAGTTTTGCCCTAGAACTTAATATAATTTCATCCAGGTTCTCAATGGCCTCGTACAAGTAGGTTTTGTTTTCGAACCTTCTGATGTCCGATACCGCCCTAAGTTTTGTTTCATACCCAACATAAGAGAAAATAAGAGTATCGGACAGTTTCAATTGTTGGCCGTCATGAAATATGAAATTTCCTGTCCTGTCAGTGGTGGTACCTTTGCTGGAACCTTTAATTTCTATATTCACGCCCTGTAAAGGTTCATTCGTTTGAAAGGAAATAACTGAACCCTCCAATTCCCGTGATTGGCCCAGAACAGAGATCGCTGCATTTAGAAAAAGACATAAAAATGAAATTTTTTTGGCACACGCGTTTTTCATATTACCCAAATGTTTGTTTTATTCAAACTTTGATTCGGTTCTTCTCTCGTGAAATCCAGTTATCATTTGAGGTGTGCTGTATACAATAGGCACTCTCTAAATTCTGATTTTTGTCCCAAAAAACGATCCCACACTCCTTACAGTTCCGTCTCCCCTCAATGGCCAAATATTTGTAAAGTGTAGGTTTGGACTTGATACCGGCCAATTTCATGATATCGGTGACCGGTAAGTTGTTCTGCCGATAATACGAGGCCGCCAGAATTGCTTTTTGCTTGGCTTCCTTGCCCAGCCCCTTTTTTCGGCCAAGCTGAATACCCCTTCTTCTTGCGCTTTTGAGACCGGCGGTAGTGCGCTCGATGATAATATCACGTTCCAATTGTGCAACGGCACCGAAGAGTGTAATAACGAATTTTCCATGTGCCGAAGTCGTATCGACGAACGGGTCGTTGATACTCCGGAACTTGACCCCGAGTTTCTCGAACTGTTCGACAAGTTTTAAAAGATGGGAAATACTTCTTGCAATCCGGTCCAGTTTCCAAACAATAACTGTATCGCCTTCGCGAAGTCTAGAGATCATCAGGTCCAAATCATGGCGTTCTGCCTTGGCGCCGGAAGAAACATCCCGATAGATGTTCTTTTCGGAAATGCCCTCCTTTAGAAGCGCATCGATCTGCAGATTTGGATTTTGGGTCTTCGTACTGACCCGGACGTAACCGAACAACATATATGGTGTAATTATACCTCCAAAAATAAACTAAGAAATTACACCGGAAAAATGAACTTATAAGGACTTATTAACCGTGGTTAGGATATAGTTCAAAAAAACGGCCGTTTAAATGAACTTTATTAGTTCCGTAAAAGGTTAATTAGCGGAACTACTAAAAAGAACGACAAACGGAACTAGAGAGGACTATGATCTCACTAGCAATGAGTCGTTTCGAAAATCGGCCGTTTTTTGGCACAGATGAAGAATATCTGCCGTGTCTCTTAAATTGTTGGTTTAAAGAACTGTGTTTGCAAACCTTTTTCAAACCAAACGTTTTATTCCCGTAGTGTAAAAAAATTGTACACAAACTGTAAAATATTTTTACAGTAGCCGGGAGATGTTTTTCGAAAAATATTTGCAACAATTTGATAACCAGTTATTTAGTTTCGTGGCATAGAATTGGCATCAAATGTTTCGATGATTCACTACCTATTTACTCGAAATAATCATGCTTAAGAACTATTTAAAAATCGCTTGGCGAACTATTTTAAAAAATAAAGGAAGTTCGGCAATCAACGTTTTGGGTTTGTCAATTGGAATTGGTACCTGTATGGCAATCCTTGTTTTCGTAAGATATGAATCTACTTTTGATGACTATCACTCTAAAGCGGAATACACCTACAGAGTGGTACAGCACAACAAGCGACCAGATCAAACATTGTACTGGAACACTACTGCTTATCCACTGGCAGAAGCTCTTAGGGATGATTTTCCAGAAATTGATCTGGTAACACAAACAATGGGGCCTGTAAGTCAGGATTTCAGTATCGGCGATGGTCCAGATTTATATAAATTCGAAGAACCACAAGTGTTATACGTGGATAATTTCTACCCGAAGACATTCGACATTAATTGGATATCAGGAAACCCCGATACCGCATTAGAGAATATTAATTCTGTGGTGCTTACTGAAAATTTTGTGAAAAAGTACTTTGGAGACAACAATGAAAGTTACCGGTCGATAATGGGAAAGACTATATTGTCACAGGGCAACGAACCGCTTACCGTTACTGGGGTCATTGAGGATGTTCCTGGAAATTCAAACCAGCGTTTTAATATGCTCATCCCGTATGAATTCTTCAAAGCAAACAATCCCGATCTCTCGGGAAACTGGTCTGGAAACCATCAGGGAACGACATTTGTAGTCTTGCAAAATAGCGAGCTTAAAAGAACCCTGGAGTCTAAAATCGAATCTTGGAAGAAAAAGTATCTCAAACCTGAAGATGATATTCGCATTTCATATTTTCTTCAATCGATATCCGATATACACAATGAAACTTTGTACGGAAGCAATATTGGTGGATACGTAATGCCGTCAAAAATCTTATACATACTTTCCATTGTCGCATTGTTCATCTTGATCATAGCTATCGTAAATTTCATTAATTTACTAACTGCACAATCAACATCGCGATCAAAGGAAGTCGGCATACGAAAGGTATTCGGTAGTAAACGGTTGGACCTGGTATTCCAGTTCATTTTTGAAAACAGCTTAGTTATCCTGGGCTCTTTGGGTCTTTCTGTTGCCTTTCTGAATATCTTTTTAAGCCAACTGAATGAAAATTTGTCCGTTATCGACCTACAATTGGTATTTGGCTGGAATCACATTGGCCTGATACTATTGATTGGTCTTTCGACTATTTTTTTGGCAGCTATTTATCCGGCCTTTGTTCTTTCAGCGTTCAATCCTATTACGGCACTAAAAAATAAAATTCAATTTTCTAGAAAAAATGGTATCGGACTCCGCAAGTCATTGGTTACTTTCCAGTTCATAATTGTACAGCTTTTCGTTATTGCGGCTATTATTTTATCGCTGCAAATGGATTTTTTTAAAAATCAACCTATGGGTTTCTCTTCCGACGCAGTCGTAACACCCCTTCACCAGAGGTTGATAAATTAGAGGTCTATAGAAACTTGCTTCTGGAAAATACTGGAATTTCCAAGGTATCTTTTGGTTCTGGCCCCCCAATGGCCGTAGGAAGTCGTCAGTTGGGCACTAGCTTTCGTCTCCCCCAACAATCACCCGAGGATGCCATGGATGCGGAGATAAAAGTTGGAGATACAAAATATTTGGATTTTTATGATCTAGAGCTTTTGGCAGGAAGAAACTTTACGAGAAACAAGGAGGTTTTTGACGAATTCATAGTCAACGAGACACTTTTAAAAGTATATGGTTGGAATCCACGGGAGGCAATAGGCAAAAAAATTCAAATTAATGAAGGTATCGCCACTATTGTTGGGGTAGTTAAGGACTATCATAATAATTCCCTCCAAATCGATATATCACCTTGCATTATTATGAATTGGACGTATTTTCAAGATCAGGCCTTTGTAAAAATCGGGAATAGTAAAACACTTGAATTTATAAAGGGCAGGTGGGAAGATACATTTACCTCTTCCGTTTTTCGTTATAGCTTTTTAGATGATTCAATCAAAAAAGAATATGTTGTGGAACAGTTGGTTTTTAACGGGTTCACTATTCTTTCCGTCCTTGCCATAAGCATAGGATGCCTTGGTCTTTTCGGATTGATGTCATTTATTGTTTCTAGGAAGAAAAAAGAAATCAGCATCCGAAAGGTATTAGGTGCAGATATCCTACAGATCTTTTCTATTGTTACAGGGGAATTCATTGGTTTGATATCGTTGGCGTTTATTATAGCGGTTCCTCTTGTTTATTATTTTGGCAATGAGTGGCTTGAAAGTTTTACCTATCATATCGAATTATCGGTTTGGATGTTTTTGAGCGGTGGTTTTCTAACCTTGATTATAGCAATTATAACATGTAGTTTTCAGTCCTTCAATGCAGCTCGCGCCAACCCGATTAATTCGTTAAGGGAAGAATAGGAATCTTCACAATAAAAACCTGATGAAAACCAAATCCCATAAGTGATTTGTCCGACATAAGAATACCTGATGGATATTTAACATTTAACTTGAATTCCAGCAGAGTAGTATTGGAAATTTCATTTGATTAACAATGCCTATTTGATGTTGACTTTAGTGAAATTAATGTGTTAAAAAAATAATAATTATGAGAATACCAATTTTAGTAACCTTAGTTCTTTTTCAAGTTTTTTTTGTAAAAGGACAGACATCATTAAAAGAAATAGACCTGAAAAACGGAGCGTATAATGTAGGTTTTAAACATTATACAATGATCGATAGCACAAGACTTTATATAATTGAAAATGACTTTAATAATCAATTAGTTTACAGACCAATACCAGTTAGTATATGGTATCCAGCCGTAATTGACAATAAAAATGCTAAACAGATAACGGTTTTAGATTATTTTCATATTTTAAAATAATATTAATAATCTCAAAACTTTCCAAACGAGTTATTGTTGGATTGGTTTCCTGATCTAGGAGGGGATACACCGCAAAATAAGGCTCATTTGACTGAAAAAGTAAATGCGTTGTCGAATGCCGATTTTTCAGAAGGAAAATTTCCGGTCGTAGTTTATGCACCAAGCTATCAAGCCTCATCAATTGAAAATTTTGCCCTATTCGAATATTTGGCAAGTAATGGTTTCGTAGTGATATCGAGTCCTTCAAGAGGAACAGATACAAGGTGGTTAGAAGGAGGAACTACAAAAGATATGGAAACACAATCTAGAGATGTAGAATTTCTTTTAAAAGAAATTCATAAGTACGAATACATAGACTTCGATAGAATAGCACTTATGGGCTTTAGTTTTGGTGGAATTTCCAATGCTATAACGGTCATGAAAAATAGGAAAATAAGTGCGTTAGTGAGCTTAGACGGAACTGAAAGATATAATTATCCAGTACTGGAAAAATCACCTTACTTTGACTTAGATAGGTTTAATATTCCTTATGTCCATTTTGCTCAAAAAGATATTCCAGAAGAAGTTTTGACTAGCGATAAAATACCTGCTGAGTTGAACTATAAATTCCAATTATACGATTCATTAAAATATAGCAATGCCTACAGTTACAAATTACACGACCTAACACATTCCCATTTTGGTTCTATTGGTGTTTTATTTGCTTATAGAGATAAAAGACAAGATAAAAGTGATGATAAGATTATGGCGTCCTACAAACTACTTTCTCAACACACCTTACAATTTTTAAATGCCACTTTGAAAAATGAGGAGAAAGCAAGAGAGTTCATTGAAAACAGCCCTGATAAAAATGGTATTTCCGAAACCCTGATTTTGAAAAAAATGAAAAAATCAGGTACAAAAGAATTTGATTACAATGATTTCAAGGATTTAGCACTCAATCAGGGTTATCGAGATTTAATCCCCTTATACAAGACGATAGTAGCGAAAAATCCAACATTTAAACCAGAAGCGTGGATGTTAAACAAACTTGGCGTTCGGTTATCATTTAACGCTGGAAAGTTGGAACAAGGTATAAATGTCTTTTTATTGGGTGTACATATCTATCCGGAATGGGCAAATTTATATGATAGTTTGGCCCTAGCTTATCTCTATAATCAAGATCATAAGAATGCTATTACTAACTTCAAGAAGTCATTGGAGTTAGATCCTGAAAATCAGCATGCAATTGACAGACTCAAAGAACTGCAGAAATAAAAGACATTCACAATGTATAAGAACATAGAGCGGTTTAGGCTATGTTCTTTATACTATCGGTCAACTATGTCTATAAGCCTGGACTTTGCTGCCGATTTCAATAGTCCCGTAAAACGAACCTTTTTCGGCACTGAGCTTTATATACTCAAAGTTCAAATAAATGTATTTCCGTATTTCCCGCTTGGTTTACATATTCCCACCTAATTCTAGACTTTCCATGATGATAATATAGCTGCATTTAAACGGCCCTTCAAACATACATTAGAGAGCTATAAAGCACCAAATTAAATCTTAGGAGCGGTTTTGTTTCACTGGTAAGACATATTATCTAATTCGTAATGGCGGATTTATCAACATTGTAGCAAAAAAAATGCCCATAACCAATTAAATTATTCCCTCAAGAGTTTTTATAAATGTCAATGGATACGGTACTTTGAGAAGAAACGTTTATGGTTTTCAATAATTTCAAGAAATCTTTAAACGCTTAAATGATGTTTATAAGTCCTTTTCGAAAAAGTATACAATTGAAGTATCTTTACCTAAATGAAAAACGCCCAATTGTATGGGCGCTTTCGTTTAAACATTTCGACTTGTTTATAAGAGGCCGTGTAAGAAGCTCTATCACCTTTGTAAGGAGATAACTTCGATAAGCGGTCTACTTTTTGTTGATTGTATCTAGATATATCAACGGTTACAAATATAATGAGCCGATATGGCTTATTGTAAATTTTTTTAAAATTTTATCTTCTATTTGTAAACACTAGAAACCATAATTGCGGTAATCAAGCGGCCGTTTGTTTAAACGTATCGGATTTTGATATTCAGCGGTCATTTAAGCAAAGGAATACGTTTTTACTGGAATGGCGGTCGATGATTAGTACCTTTCCCCGGGCCGATTGTATGAATTTTCAATATTATGTCTAGACCATACGTAGAGGACCGGGGACCTTAGCGTACGTTTTCGCACCGTTGGACTTCATACCCCAATATCAGCAGAAATTTCAAGCATATAAAAGCCCAGGTCAAATACTTTCCCGTCTAATTAAAATATAATCTTCCCATACCTATAGCTAGGCTTTCTACAATTGGAAAGAAAATGATTATTCAAGTATCTCTACTGCCGTTTTATGAGACCAAACCAACCTATTTAATCTTAACCTGATTTTATACCGATTCAACCTTTTTTTAAACCCATTCGACAGCAATCATTTTTACTTCATCATATTAAAAGCGAATATGCGACCATGAAATCAAAAAAGAATAGATATGGTTGTGTTGGATAAAAAATTATTGTCCTAGGTAATGTCCGCGTTTAAACCATAATATGGCCGATCTTATTCTAACTTTGAAAATCAATTTTGAAAAGTGGACGGATTTAGATTCAACAGATCGGATTATAGGTTTATCCTAATTTACTTTTTAGTAGGGTCACTTTGGCTAATATTTCGATGGAACATTGAAAATTATACCCTCTTTGAAATCCTTACGGGATTGCCAGCGGTTATCATAAAAAATATACTGCTCCTGTACATCTTCAAATGGCTGATAAATAAATTTCTGGTCCAGAAAAAGAATTATATCGCGTTTATGCTACTGTTATTTGTAGCTTGGGAGGCCGTCGGTTTCCTGGATATGTTAAGGGATTACTACACGTCGAACCAGCATTGGGAACTACCTTCCATTGGGGATATGTTGGTCCAAAATTTCTATAGGGGAGCCGTAGATTCCATATTGTTGATGGGCCTTATTTTTGGGAAAAAGTACTACGAGAACAAATTGGATTACATAAAGCTACAAAACGGCCAAAAAGAATTGGAACTTAAGGTCCTGCGGTCGCAATACGACCCCCATTTTCTGTACAATTGCCTAAATACCATTGATGCCCTTGTGGACTACTCGCCAAAAGAAAAGGTCAAGGAGTATATTGCGCACCTAGCTTCCCTATACCGATATTTGATCCACTCCAAGGATGAGGAAATAGCAACGCTGGAGGATGAAATTTCTTTGGCAAGAAACTATTTCTACCTAATAGAGACCCGCTTTGGGAACGATTATAATTTTGAAATAATCGAGCAAGAAAAGCCAAAAGCGAACTA
>LAZR01001891.1_pt1 | contig 12663 bp, 10 predicted proteins | sample 329461 | NCBI WGS metagenome assembly LAZR01 (sample SAMN03002196, study PRJNA259156) | marine sediment metagenome | biome: sea floor; feature: Hydrothermal impacted sediments; material: marine sediment; isolation source: Loki non-amplified sample from Loki's castle hydrothermal vent sediment ...
CTGGAAGACTACGACTACCCCGGCCGCTTTATCGACCGCAAGCGCGGCAAGCAACTGGCCCAGCGCAGCCTGGAGCGTCACCGCAGCGACTACCGTCTGGCCGAAGGTGAAAGCGACCAGCCGTTATTGATCAGCGGTCACTTTCTGGCTTTGACCAACCACAGCCGCGCCGACTGGAATGACCTGTGGCTGCTCACCGAGATCCACCACGAAGGCAAACAGCCGCAGGTGCTGGAAGAGTCGGTCACCAGTGATGTAACCGCTAAAGACGGGTTCACGCGGGGCGGCCTTCCGCAAGGCTATCGCAACCGCTTCAAAGCCATCCCCTGGGATGTGTTTTTCAGACCGCCGTTAAGTCACCCCAAACCCAAAGTCCTAGGCAATCAAACCGCCGTGGTCACCGGCCCTGAAGGCGAAGAAATCCACTGCGATCAATACGGCCGCATCAAGGTACAGTTCCACTGGGACCGTCACGGCCAGGTCAATGACAAGACCAGTTGCTGGCTACGGGTATCAAGCAGCTGGGCCGGCGACCGCTACGGCGGCGTCACCATCCCCCGCGTCGGTATGGAGGTGCTGGTTTCCTTTCTGGAAGGCGACCCGGATCAGCCATTAGTTACCGGCTGTCTGTATCACCGGGAACACCCGGTTCCCTATGATCTGCCCGCCAATAAAACCCAAAGCGTGTTCAAAACCCTCAGCACCCCAGGCGGTGAGGGCTTTAACGAACTGCGCATCGAAGATAAAAAGGGCCAGGAACAGATCACTATCCACGCCCAGCGCAACTGGGACCAGAACATCCAGCACGACCAGACCATCCGCATCGGCCATGAACGCCACGACCGCGTCGAAGCCAACAGCTACAGCGAGTTTCTGAAAGAAGAACACCGCACCATCCACGGCGAGCGCAAAATCGAAAGCAAGTCCAACGATCACCTCACGGTCGGCACCAGCCAGCACGTCAGGATCGGCGCAGCGCACCTGACCAAAGCCGGTCGCGAGATCCATCTCAAAGCCGGCCAGAAAATGGTAATCGAGGCCGGTAGCCAACTGACGCTCAACGCCGGTGGGACTTTCATCACCATTGACGCTGGCGGCGTGAGCCTGAACGGGCCGGCCATCAAGATGAATGTGGGAGGCAGTCCGGGGAAAGGATCGGGCATTGCCATCCTGCGGCCCGCTTTGCCTGGAGGCGTTGACTCCGACGCGGCGGGTGCTAAAACGCAAAGGGCGCTCGCCAACGCTCCAGATCGCCTGCGTGAAGTTGCAGAGGATGATTTACTGTTAAGTGCCCAATGCCATCGCCAGCCGGACGGGTCATGTTCACTGGAGGTCTGCCCATGCACGAAGGGCTGAGTCACCTCAACCCCAGCATTCTCGCCGCCATTACGGCTGAATCGGCTAATCTACATTTGTTACTTGACGGGGCGCTCATAGACGCACCCAAACTCGTCTATGGCCACGACGATGCTCCCAGGGTAGAGCAACTTTACCGTGGTACTCGCCATGAAAAGGCGCTAGCGGTCAGTCCTTATCTCGCAAAACCATCAGCAGGTTCCCGTTTATGGGCGATAAAAGACGCATGGCAGTTTAAAGGCATCCTGTTAGCCACCAACGCCAGCTTCGAACAATTGGCAGATCATCTACGCAGCCTGATTAGCATGAGTCTACCTTCAAGCCAGCTGGCCTATTGCCGCTTTTATTCTCCACAGTGGTTGGTCCGTTTGCTACGCAGCACAACTCCTGAAGATTTCATTGCGCTATCGGGTCCTATCAGTCAATGGATAGCCCGTACGGAAGACGGCTGGCTGAGTATGAAGCCAGCTGCGGCGGGGCAGTCCAGGCGGGCTGAAGAAGAAGGTTGGTTTAGCTTGCGGCAAGATCAACTTGATCTGTGGGCTGAAGAAGAACATCAGAAGTTCATTGAGAGAGCTGTTAGCCATCTTCGATGCGAGGACAAGCAAAGCGCTGCGGGTAAACTGCAGCGTCAGCACATAGTTAAGCTGACAGCCATGGCGCGCGAAATGGGTTTCATCCAGGAACATCACTGCCTCCATTACCTTGAACTGGCGTGGCGCTTTCCCAACGATATAACCAATCAAAGCCTCTCAACGCATTTCGGAAATCAAAGCTCTTCACCCGGTCAGCGGTTACAGGAAGCTGAACGCCACCTTTTTGGTCTGGTTTAGGAAAAAGTCATGGAATACATCGTAAAGTCAGGAGACAGCCTGAGCCTCATTGCCCGGGCAAACAGCACCACAATAGCTACGTTGATGCGTTTAAATCCGAATATCGAAGACGCCAACCATATTCACTCCGGCCAGATCGTTCAGTTACCTAAAGAAGCCCCTCGGCGTGAAACCCGGGCGGTCGGGCAGGTTGCCGATTGCAGTGAGTGCGCAGACGACTACGTGGACCTGCTTCACCAAGCAGATGAGCAGATACTAATGCCACTCACAGCAGCCCAACAGAGGGAGTTTGAGCAAGAGGAAGCTGTTCTGGAGCAGCTTATCCAGCAATTTTATGCAGGTCTCAATGGCGCAGAGGAAACCATTCTCGACCACAAAAAGACCTTTATCGAGAGATTTGAACAAGAGCGCATTATTGATCAGAGCAAACCTTCGGAACCCATGCGTCTGACCGAAATTCGCAGGGTGAATGGAAATCGCCATTATGCTTATGTGCGCAAGGACAGCGGTTGGAAACGCCATCGCAGCTACAAGATAGACGCTCAAGACAAAGCACGTGCCAAGGGCTGGTTCGATCCAGCAACTGGCAAAGTTGATCCCGGCAAATTACGTGACACCATCGCCAAGGACTTGCAAAGCCCCACCTTCAAGGTGGCTATCCATGAACAATTTCTAGACTGGTGTTTGCTGGAGTGGCAAAGCAATCCAAAAGAATGGACGCCCGTTGAGGGTATGGCTCCGATCGTAGTTGGCGCCGAAGCCCAGGCAATGCGCTTTGCCATGGGCGCGAGCCTGAGCTCAGGCTATGACCCAAAAACCATGAGTGCTCACTTGGCCGGAAAGGTCAGTGCAAGTGCCAGTTTGGTTGAGGGCAAGGCCAACGCAGTCACAGTGTGGCCAGCAGAAGAAGACTGCGAATGGTTTATTCGTTACAGGGACGAGAATAATCAGATTCAACGCCAGACTCTGGGCAAGTTCCGTACGCAGGTCAAAGCAGAGCTTGCCGGCTTTGCCGGTGCCAGCGCTCTGCTATCGGCTGACCTTCATGTAGACATGAGTGAAGGCATTCCTCGCTTGCGCGGCGCGAGTGGAACACCTCAAGCGCAGCGCCATAAGCCAGGCAACCCCGCTTCAGCTCAAGCTAGCGCGTTCGCTGGAGTGCGGGCCGACGGCAAGCTGGAAGGCAGTATCGAGTGGAAAGATACGCTTGAAGAAACCCCCGTTTGGAAGGCGTTATGCATGCTCGGTGTCGGTGGGGGTGTGGCTCTGGGGTTGGGGGCAGACGCAATGGTTGAGATTAAATGGAGCCCGCGAACACACAAGTTTTTTTTCAACGTACGTGCAGGCGTTGTGGTGGGAGGTGGTGCTTCCGGAGAGGTCGGAGCCGAAGTCAATGCGGGAACCTTCGCTTCCATGATCCGTTGTGTTTACAACTCTCTTTTAGAAGTGGATTTTAAAAAACTGGAAGATATCGATGACATGGCTTTCAGCCAGCTTTGCCATTTCGCGGTCTACGGTATTTTGACAGGGGCTACAGTTGCCAGAGCCGCAGCCCTTTTTGGCATGCAAGCCGCTGATGATATCAACCAGACCATCGATCTCTTGGTGACCGGCCACCAAACATCCATCGCAAAAGAGCAACTAGCGATCAAAACTGCAATAAACATATTGAGTGACTTTGAAAGTGAGAATAGCGGTTGGCTGAAGTACGCCCCGCCAGAAGTCAAAGGACGTCTGCTGAACATAATGTGCTTCGATTACGGCCCTACTTTTTGGGATTTTTACAGAGCAGGTCGAAATACTAGAGAGGAAGCCATATTGACGCTACTGAAAAGCAGTCAAAGCTGGCGAGACTATGAAGAGATTGTTACCCGAATGAACCCAAAAGGCGAAAAGGGAAGCTTTACTTTGAACCGCAAACGCTTGCAAAACTTGATGAGGCTCTTTCCTTATTTTGAGTTAAAAGTTATCGAAGAGAAATTAATGTATACCAGAGCAGTAGCCAACGAACCTGTCCAAATCGGTCGCTACGCAAAGTCAACGGGGAAGCAGTATGCGTAAACGCTTGATTAGCTACACATTGCCAGTTCTGGTGGTGCTCATAGGGTGCCAGCCTAATAAATCCACACAGCAAAAAAATCTTGGTCAAAACTCGGTGCAAGCAGTCATAAACGGTGCCATTGCTAACCAAATATATATCGAAGGCGGCACCTTCATAATGGGAGATTTTGGCGCGACTGGAAATGACGGCATCTGGCGGCCTTATTTCCCTCCGGCTTTCGAAAAGGACAAGGCGCATCAAGTTACGTTGACAAGCTATTCTCTCTTGAAATACAAAACAACTTGGCACGAGTTTGATACTTACCTGGCAGCCGAAAATATACCTGCTGTTCATGAAGCCTTCGGAGATGAATGGTCTAGGGAGCCATTCGATCAAAACAGCGAAAGCCGACACTATATTAAGAATCCCGCGCAAGTAACTTGGCAAGAGGCAAAAAATTATTGTTTGTGGCTGGGTAAACACACGGACTTAGCCTTTGACCTGCCAACGTCAGCACAACATGAGTATGCCGCTCGCAATCGGGGCAGCAAGGACTGGTTGTATGCGACGCATGATGGTAAGGCTATCAACACATCATCCGATCCCTATGGAGACGTAGTTTACGATAACGGCTCAATAGGCCCGGTTGGCACACGCCTCCCAGCCAATCCGTTGGGTTTGTATGACATGGCAGAGAACGCCCGTGAATGGGTTAACGACTGGTATTCAGAAACGTATTACAGTGAAAATCCAGAAATTGTTGATCCTCAGGGTCCAGAAACAGGGACAGAAAAAGTGCTTCGCAGCTTAGGGCTCGGCTCATTGACCTTCAGCTTTACCCGTAATGGAGTCCCTGAGAGATTGGAAAACCCCGTTAACGAAGAGCACAGGCTTTTGGTTAAGGCGGGATTTCGCTGTGCCGTGCAAAGCGCAGAGCCTGTGAGTCAAGCGGTCCAAAATTGATTTTGGCTGTAAATAGTCAAGAAGTTATCCGCCCCCGGAATACCGATGCCGCTAAGGCATCGGTCGCTGGAAAACCTGCTGGATATCATACGCTTCCCGGAGATCAAAGGCCATTGCAGACATATTGTGTTTTGGCTTTGAATCACGCCCGGATATCCTCTGGTATCGGGAAAGAACAGCCGTGAAAGGCAGCTTTAGCGCAAACCGTCGACGGCTTCATGATTTGATGCGGTATTTTCCATCGAGACAGTTAAATCAAATTGAAGAGAGTCTTAGAGATACAGTCGCAAGTGCGAACCAACCAGTACGCTTGGCGCGCCATGTTCAAGTTACGGGAAGGCGTTATGCGTAAATATGCTTGGACTCTGATTTTATTGTCTACTCTGAGCCCGATAGGCGGTTGTAAGCCTATTAGCTCTAACGTGCATGACTCGGAGATTAAGCGAAACGTCGAGAAAATACTTGCAGATGCACTGGTCAATCAGGTGTTCATTGAAGGCGGTACGTTTGTGATGGGTGATTTTGGCGTAATTGGTGAAGATGGTGTCTGGCGTCCTTATTTTCCTCCCGCCAATGAAATCAACAAGGCGCACAAAGTTACTCTGTCAAATTATTCAATTGCTAAATACAAGACAACTTGGGAAGAATATGACAGTTATCGGCTGGCTAGCGGAAAATCTGTCATTGTTGCGCTCGATGATAGAGGCAGACACCGCCCTCCCTATGATCAAAATCCTTCCAGCTATGAATATATAAAAAGACCCGCAGAAGTTACATGGCAGGAAGCAAAAAACTACTGTTTTTGGTTGGCCGAGCAAACGGGTTTGCTGTTTGATCTTCCTACCTCAGCACAATGGGAATTTGCTGGGCGTAATCTTGGGAGGAGAGACTGGGTTTACCCTACTCATGATGGAAAGCCTGTAGATAATTCCAGCGCTTATGCTAAAGCTATCCGAGATCAAGGGAGAACGGGCCCTGTGGGGACGCGGCTCCCGGCAAATCCTCTGGGCTTATATGACATGGCTGAAAATGCGAGAGAGTGGGTTAATGATTGGTTTTCAGAGAATTACTACAGCAAAAGCCCTGAAACTAATGATCCTCAAGGCCCTCCTGACGGAACTGAAAAAGTACTGCGCGCTCTAGGAACGGGCTCGTTGAATTTTAGTTTTTCCCGCTTCGGAGCTCCTGAACGACTTCCTGACGGGCTCAAGACTCCAGGCGGCTTCCGCTGCGCCGTGCAGAGCCCTGAGCCTGCGACTCGGACTCTCCTCAATTGATTCATTCACTATCCAGGCTCATCTCCATTGCGCTGTTGCCGCCAATGGTCACGCTCTCCGGCTGCAATCCTGATGACCCCAGCTGGGACGAAAACTCGGTCGAAAAAAATATCGTTGAAATCCTTGCCGGCGCTACACACAATCAGATGTTTATCGAGGGCGGCAGTTTTACCATGGGCGACTTCGGCGCGACTGGAAATGATGGTATCTGGCGACCTTATTTCCCCGCCACTGCGGAAAAAAACAAAGCTCACGAAGTAACCCTGTCGAGCTACTCATTAGCAAAGCATAAAACCACATGGTATGAGTTCGATACGTACCAGCTTGCGACCGGAAGCCCGATCGTTGTCACGCTTAGTGACGAAGTGTTTTCGCGCGATCCTTATGATAGGGACCCGGAAAGTTATGAGTACATCGAAAAGCCCGCAGAGGTTACGTGGCAACAAGCAAAAAGTTACTGCCTATGGCTTGGCGAGCAAACAGGGCTCGCTTTTGATCTGCCCACTTCAGCGCAGTACGAGTTTGCAGCCCGCAATAGGGGCAGTAATAAATGGTTGTTTGCAACGCATGACGGGAAGCCTGTGGACAGCATCGATCACCCTTACTACGATGCCATTTATGAAACAGGAGGCAGAGGGCCTGTAGGTAGCCGTTTACCTGCCAATCCGCTCGGGTTATACGATTTGGCAGGAAACGGCAGAGAATGGGTTAGCGACTGGTTTTCCGAAACATATTATAGCGAGAACTCCGAGATAACTGACCCTCAAGGCCCGGTAAAGGGGACTAAAAGAGTGATACGTGCTTTGGGGGTAGGCTCGTTGAACTTTAGCTTTTCCCATATAGGTAGGTCTGAAAAACTTTCTGATGGATTCTTGGTTCAGGAGGGCTTCCGGTGTGCAGTGCAGAGCCCTGAACCGGTAGCTCGGATCTTCCGCAATTGACCCATTCAAGATCAAGATTAATTCCCATTCTGCTGCTTCCAGCAATTATGCTCTCCAGGCAGCAACGGTCGGGTATCGCCAGCGTACATCAGCCCACGGAGACCCGGCGTTCATGAGGCTCATAAAACATTTTGCTTACTGTCTACTCTTGCCAGCCGGCATCGTAATGGCTGAGGTGCCACGCCAGGAGTGTCTGGGACGACTGACCTTTGATGTGCCGGAAGCCATTGAATGGGCCACCTACGATGCCGGTCGAACTTTCAGAATATCTACTGGTGGGGGCCATAACTTCAGTTCGAAGGTAACAGCCAAAGGTGATCTGAGTGCCTATGATTATCACGGTCTGGTAGTTTATGTCAGCGATGTTGTGGAGCGCTCAGAGTTTGATTCCGCTGCTCGCTATCGGAAAGGGACGGGCTCACTTTATCAAGATGAATTACGGGAAGATATCAAGATAAAGCGGTTCCGACTCAGTGAGTTTCCGGGTATGGGATATAGCCAAGAGGTCATCGCGAGCTTGCAGGAAGAGATAGAGGAACTGGAAAAAAAGGTCCCTCTTGCCGAAGTAATCGAACACGATCTGGGCATTCCCGACGCCTATTTCCTCGGCGGTCAAATCGCCCCGACAGAAGCTTATCTGTATCGCAATCAGCGTGTTTATTATTTTTCCATGGGCAAAGCCGACAGGAATTCTGCCGAGTATTTCAAGGACCTTGTCTCACGCTTCCAGCCTCGCGCACTGTACGAAGTGCCCGAGGGGCCGGGCATCTGCATGCCGTACGGCTTTATTGCCGATGATGGCAAAACCGCCTACTCCATAAAGAACAGCCTGCGCTTTACCAGCACGCCGAACGTGATTTTTAGAATCGTTACCGCCTCCGCCAAGGATCCATGGGGTACCAAACCGACCATCGGTACCTACAACACCGACTACCGCCCCGGTTATGACGGCAGCAAATGGCGTAAAACCAAGTTCATCGAGCCAACCTACATCGGCGACCGGCTCGCCGGCATGGACGGCTGGCTTCTCGAGCCCAAACCCGATTCGGGTGAACAGGAGCGCGCCTGGTTCGGCCTGGCGCATACCGGCGGTACCTTCAGCCCGATGATTGCCATACAGGTATTTACCTTTCAGCAAGGCACGGATGACCTGACCGAACTGACTCCACCTCCAGAAAAGGTACTGCCACGCTGGAAAGAATTGAGCAAAACCATCAGGCCGACGCTCGAATGACAACATTGCCGCCTGAGCCCGTTCCGAATGACATCCATCCAAAAATTGGCCGTGCCCAACGATTCCTTGGGTCAATGTCATCCAAGGAGACACGGCGTTCATGAGGCTCATAAAGCATTTTGCTTACTGTCTACTCTTGCCAGCCAGCATCGCAATGGCCGAGGTGCCACGCCAGGAATGTCTGGGACGATTGACCTTTGATGTTCCGGAAGAAATTGAATGGGCAACTTTTCATGAAAAATATGTGAACAGAATTTCGAAAGGTGGCGGACACGGGTTCAGCGAACATGTTGGAGGCAAAGGTGATCTGAGTGCCTATGATTATCACGGTCTGGTAATTTATGTCAGCGATGTTGTGGAGCGCTCTGAATTCGAGAGTGCAGTACGCTATCGGAAAGGGACAGGTGCGCTTTATCAAGATGAATTACGAAAAGATCTCGAAACATCTAAACGTATTCTAAAGCAATATCAAGAGGGGGATTATCCAGAAGAACTGGTGAAAGATTGGAAAGAGGGAATGAAAGAGCTGAAAAAAAATATTCCTCTTGCCGAAGTAATCGAACACGGTCTCGACATTCCCGACGCCTATTTCCTCGGCGGTCAAATCGCCCCGACAGAAGCTTATCTGTATCGCAATCAGCGTGTTTATTATTTTTCCATGGGCAAAGCCGACAGGAATTCTGCCGAGTATTTCAAGGATCTTGTCTCACGCTTCCAGCCTCGCGCACTGTACGAAGTGCCCGAGGGGCCGGGCATCTGCATGCCGTACGGCTTTATTGCCGATGATGGCAAAACCGCCTACTCCATAAAGAACAGCCTGCGCTTTACCAGCACGCCGAACGTGATTTTTAGAATCGTTACCGCCTCCGCCAAGGATCCATGGGATACCAAACCGACCATCGGTACCTACAACACCGACTACCGCCCCGGTTATGACGGCAGCGAATGGCGTAAAACCAAATTCATCGAGCCAACCTACATCGGCGACCGGCTCGCCGGCATGGACGGCTGGCTTCTCGAGCCCAAACCCGATTCGGGGGAACAGGAGCGCGCCTGGTTCGGCCTGGCGCATACCGGCGGTACCTTCAGCCCGATGATTGCCATACAGGTATTTACCTTTCAGCAAGGCACGGATGACCTGACCGAACTGACCCCGCCTCCGGAAAGGGTACTGCCGCGCTGGAAAGAGTTGAGCAAAACCATCAGGCCGATGCTCGAATGACAACATTGACAGCTATATTGCCAAAGAAAGGCTACGCTCCGGTGGTTATCCATCGCTACACCTTGCACTAAAGGCCTCTGTTTTGGCCCATATGGCGCTGGCGTGGGAGGAGGTAGTCGCTAGGCTAGGACCACCAACAATAATCATATAAGGTCTCGCCATGACGTTCCGGCCCCTTGCAGGTCTAGCTTTACTCACGCTGATGATTTCCTCGGCCTACGGCCAAACGCCACACCTGCCGCCACCTGAAACGGTTCGTCTGGATCGATTGCAACTGATGCAGGGCTTCCCTCCGCCGGCTGACAAGCGAATCGATGCAAGCAATTTCCTTAACCAATACCCGAACATTCGCTGGGCCTTCCACCACATGCGTGAGCTGCTGCCCACTCGCAACATTGCCCGTGGCTCCGGCACGCCCTACCAGCTTCCCCAGGGAGAAGACCGTCAGCAGGACATAAATGCGCTGGAATTTACCGGGCCGGATGGTGCCCGAATGGCCTTTGGCGACTATCTGACCGCTACCTACGCCGATGCAACCATCATCATGAAGGACGGCAAGGTGATTTATGAGGCCTATCACGAGGGTATGCCGGCCGACCAGCCGCATATCATGTGGTCGATGACCAAGTCATTTCTGGGCCTGTTGGCCACCCAATTGATTGAGGAGGGCGTGCTGCGGGCCGACGCGCTGGTCACGGATTACGTGCCGGAGCTGAGCGAAAGCGGCTGGCAGGGAGCGACTCTGCAACAACTCTTGAACATGACGGCGGATATCGACTATAGCGAGGTGTATGCCGATGCGGAGTCGGACGTGGTCAAGTATGCCTTGGCCGCTGGCATGGTGCCAGCTCCCGATGGCTTCACCGGCGAGCGCGACCTGTACAGCTATCTGCCGACCATTGGCGCGGCGGAAGAGCATGGCCAGGCCTTTCGCTATCGAACCGTGCATACCGAAACGCTGGGCTGGGTGCTACGCCGGGCGACGGGCAAACACACCGCGGACCTGATCAGTGAGCGTATCTGGCAGAAGCTGGGCGCTGAGCATGACGCCTATATGCTGCTTGACCGCAACGGCGCCGAATGGGCGGGTGCAGGTATGAACGCTACGCTCCGCGATCTGGCGCGATTTGGCGAGATGATGCGGCTCGAAGGCAAGCTTAACGGCGAGCAGATCGTCAGTCCTGAAGTGGTTAGAAGTATCCGCGAAGGAGCTGATCGCGAGGCGTTCAAGGCGTCCGGCAGGGATTTCCAGCCAGGCTATTCGTATCGTAACCAGTGGTGGATTAGCCACAACAAGGACGGTGCATTCGAGGCGCTCGGCGTACATGGACAGACCATTCATGTGAACCCCGCCGTTGGCTTGGTCGTGGTCAGACTGTCGTCCCACCCGGTTGCCACCAGCGCACATACGTTTCCCATGACCTTGCCGGCTATGGAGGCGCTGGCGGACAGGCTGCGCTGACGTCTATTCCAGATCCAGCAGCATTTCCCGGGGCACGTCACGCCGGTGCGCCAGACTGGTGTCGCCGGTGTCGGGATGGAAAACGATGAGCACTTCGCGGCGCTCCACCTGCTTGCGCAGGCGCTCGACACGCTCTGTGAGCGAGGCTTCGTAACCATTGTCGGTGCCGTCGCGGGTCACGAAGTCTTCGAGCATGCGCTCCAGAGTCTGTGGGTCCAGCATATGATGCGGTATCAGCATTGCGTCTACGTCTCGGATGACTGTCTGATGGGGAAGGGAAGGGGTGATACACTGCTGGGCCTGTTGATATTTAACAAGCCCTTATGATCACCGACCCGCTGTTCTATCTCTGCGCTATCCCCGCCGTGCTGCTCTATGGTATCGCCAAGGGCGGCTTTGGCGGAAATATTGCCATTCTTTCCGTGCCTTTGATGGCTCTGGTGGTTGCGCCACAAAAGGCTGCGGCGATTCTATTGCCGATTCTCTGTGTCATGGATCTGGTCGCATTGCGAACCTTCCGTGGACGCTGGAGCAAACCCAACCTGCGTATCATTCTGCCGGCCTCGCTGGTGGGTGTGGTTCTCGGCGCGCTGACCTTTCGCGTGATGACCGAAGCGCATATCCAGATCATGATCGGCGTTATCGCATTGATTTTTACGCTCAATAGCTGGTTGCGGCGTGGCGAGCCGCCAATCAAGCCCATCAGCAAAGTGCACGGCGGGTTCTGGGGAATGGTATCGGGCTTCACCAGTTTCGGCATTCACGCTGGGGGCCCGCCCATTAATATCTATCTGCTCCCGCAGAGGCTGGAAAAAACCATATTGATGGGCACCATCGCGGTATTCTTCGCGGCGGTGAATCTCGCCAAGGTTCCAGCTTACATTTATCTGGAGCAGTTCACCGCAGCTAACCTGCTGACTTCACTAGTGCTGTTGCCCCTGGCTCCGATTGGCGTTGGGATGGGCTTCTGGTTGCTGCAGCGCAGTGACGAAAAACTGATCTACCAGCTGTGTTATGTGTTCTTGTTCTTTACTGGTGGCAAGCTTCTCTATGATGGCGTGAACAACCTGCTCGCAACCTGATCGCAGCGCTACGTCTGCGCCGGCTTGCCGGATCCGGTGCCTCGTATGAGATTGCGCAGCAGAAACCGCCCGGGATGTACGGCTTCGGCCAGATCCCTGGGTAGCGGAAGCGGTTCGCCTGTTATCCAGGCGGCAACCAGCTCGCCGCTGAGCGGACAACTGACCAGTCCTCGCGAACCATGCGCTGCGTTGACATACAAATCGGGGTGCCAGCTAGCCGGAGTGGCGGGGCGTCTGGAGGCATCCTTGGCC
>LAZR01001892.1_pt1 | contig 12661 bp, 11 predicted proteins | sample 329461 | NCBI WGS metagenome assembly LAZR01 (sample SAMN03002196, study PRJNA259156) | marine sediment metagenome | biome: sea floor; feature: Hydrothermal impacted sediments; material: marine sediment; isolation source: Loki non-amplified sample from Loki's castle hydrothermal vent sediment ...
GCTGTGAAAGACGACCAGGTCGGGCCGATCGAACGGAGACGGCAGATTCAACCGCCCCCGGTCGACACGGACGGTGCGCTGGAAGACGGGTGACGTCAGCCCGGGCGGTTTTTGGCCGTTGGAGGCCGTGATCAGCAATGCCGCATCGATGCCTTCGAGGCGGTCTTGCGCCTCGACCAGGGCCGGTATGCTGACGTGCAGACCGCCGATTCGTCCCCAGGTTATCGGAGCGGCGTGGAGGATAATCACGATTGGCCTCCGTTGATTCGGGTTTGCGGCTCGCTTGCTCCGGTGAAGTGGATCCACCAGGCCAGCACGCCGAAGAACAAAAGGCCCTCCGCATAGCTCAGCCAATAGTAATTGATCGCTCCGTTGGCGATGATCTCCAAGAGAGTGATGCAGACCACGGGCAGTGCGAGCACGACGGCGCAGTCGCGAAGCAGCACGAACTGGTCGCCGCCGTTTCGCTTAAGCGACAGCCCCAAGGCGACCAGCCCACAAGCCCCGGGCACGAGGATCGTGGACAGCGGTAGCATCGAGCGGAAGTGGGCAAACGGGTTGTTCGTCTGCAAAGGCGTGAATGCCCCGGGGTCGTACAGCCAGTACGGAACGGTAACCGCCACGAACGCGGCGGCGGCAACGGCGGCGGCAATGGTGGTGGCAACGGCGGCGGTGGAAACGGCGGCGGTAGTGGCGGCGGCAATGGCGGCGGAAACGGCGGCGGTAACGGCGGCGGCAACAGCGGTGGAAACGGCGGCGGCAATGGCGGCGGCAATGGCAAGAAATAAGCTCCGCCACATCGCCCTGGTGGCCTCTTGCAAGGACGCGTATGGCCTGGTTTTCACCCATCGGTAAGCGGAATCCTGCGGTGCTGCGGCGCGCGGCGGGGGGGCTCTTCGTCGCCGCGGCGATAGTCTTTGCGAGCCTGTCCGGGTTCTTGCGAACGGTGGACGATCGTCTTGCCGAGTTGCGCTTCCAGACACAGTCGATTGCGCCGACCGGCGATGTTGTCCTGGTCGACATCGATGCCCGAAGCCTCGCGAAAATCGGCGTTTGGCCCTGGCCGCGGCGATTGCACGGCGATCTCTTACGGGCAGCGGAGCGGGCCGGCGCGGCCCGCGTCGCGTTCGACATCGATTTCAGCACCGTATCGACGCCGGAACAGGACCGGGCCTTCGCCGCGGCCCTCGCCGAGACCAGAATAGAGACCTTCCTCGCATCCTTCGTCCAGGCCGATACGGTGGCGGGCAGGACGGTGCGCGCTTCGTTTCCGATCGAGCTTCTTTTGCAAAATTCCTGGCCGGCCGGCGTCAACGTCCCTGTGGATGGCGACGGGCAGGTCAGACGGTTTCCTTTCGCTATCGACGCCAACGGGGAAACCCTGACCTCAATGCCCTCCCTGCTGGCTGACCGCGAGGCTGGGCCGGGCCTGCTCGGGATCGATTATGCGATTGCCGCCGAGCGACTGCCGCGCGTTTCCTATGTCGATCTTCTGAGGGATCGCGTCGCGCCCGAGTCGCTCGCGGGAAAAACCTTGATCGTCGGCGCCAGTGCGATCGAACTCCGCGACCTCTTTGACGTTCCCGTCAGCGGCATCGTTTCCGGATCGACGGTCATCGCGCTCGCCACCGAGTCCCTGCTTCAGGAGCGGGCGTTGACGTTCCTCGCCACACCGTGGTTCGTGCTGGCTGGAATGGCATTCATCGTGTTCGCCTGCGCCGTTCGTCTGTCCTCCCGTTATGCGATCGCCGCCCTTGTCGGTCTTGCCGTCACGGCTGAGATGCTGGCACTCTACCTGCAGAACGGCCATGCGATCGTACTGGAAACCGCTGCCATCCATGTGCTCCTGGCTGCCTGTTCCATCTGGGTGCTTTTCCGGGAATTTGGTCTTCGTCGCGTGCGGCTCTGGATCGCCCGGACCCAGGCAGCCAACAGCCAGAGCGTGCTCGAACGCGTCCTCGACGATGGATTTCACGGCGTCGCGATCCTGAACGAACGTTTGCAAGTCACCCGCATCAATCGCGAAGCTCTGGATCTGCTCGGCCTTGAGAGCGCAAACCGGCTGGACGAGTTGCCTGCGCAGATCGGACAACATGTCGCAGATATCGTCGCGGCGTTCGAGCGCGGCGAGGGAGCCGGCAAGCCGGCGGTGCACGTCCTTCATTTCGCCACGGGTGCAGAGCGGGTGGTGGAGTATTCGATCGTCCCGTTCTGGCTGTCAGGATTTGCCGATCGGCCGGGGGAGACTTCCGGCGATATCGTCTACGCCACACTGACACTGCGCGACATCACCGAACGTCAGAAGGCGCATGACCACATACGGTTCATGGCGTTGCACGACAGCCTGACGGGGTTGGGCAATCGTCGCGCCCTCGAGCAAGCGTTGGAGAACATTTTGAGCGGGCCGACGCCGGACGGCGGGGTGGCTCTGGTGTCCTTCGATCTCGATCGTTTCAAGGCCGTCAATGACGCGCTCGGCCATGCAATTGGCGATGAGGTGCTTAAGGAGACCGCGCGTCGCGCCCAGGAAACACTGGTCGCGGCCTTGCTGATCGCCAGGACCGGCGGTGACGAGTTCACCGCCGTCGTCCCGGCGGCGAGCCTTCAAACCGCACGATTCCTGGCGGCTTCGCTGGTGGAGGCGATCTGCGAACCGTTTTTCCTGTCCGGGCACCGTATCGGCGTCGGTACCAGCGTCGGGATCAGCTGGTGGGATGGCCAGGCGGCGACGGTGACGTCGTTGATGCGCCACGCCGATGTTGCGCTGTATCGCGCCAAGCAATCAATCACCGAGCAGGTCGTTGCCTTCGAGCCCTTTATGGATGGCGACCGGCTGGAGCGGCTGAAGCTCGAGGAGGATTTGACTCAGGCCTTCGAGAACAACGAATTCCGCGTCGTCTACCAGCCGCAATTTTGTCTTTCGTCCGGGAAAATCGTCGGGGCCGAAGCCCTCGTGCGTTGGCAGCACCCGGAGCGCGGCTTCGTCTCGCCGGTCGATTTCATTCCGGTCGCCGAGGAAATGGGCCTGATCCATCGACTGGGCGGCTGGGTGCTCGATACGGCTTGCCGGGAAGCCAAGGGCTGGCCCTTGCCGATCAAGATCGCGGTCAACGTCTCGGCGATCCAGTTCGAAACCGGCGATCTGGTCGCGGCCGTTCGCCAGGCGCTCGATCTATCCGGTCTGCCGCCGGAGCGGCTCGAACTGGAAATCACCGAATCCGCCTTCGTCGAGGAGAGCGACGGACTCAAGGCGATCTTCGACGAACTCCTCGCGATCGGGGTCAGCTTGGCGCTGGACGATTTCGGCACCGGTTATTCGTCGCTCGGCTATCTCCACCGCTTTCCGATCTCGAAGATCAAGATCGACCGAAGTTTCGTGATGGATATTCTGACTAGCAACCGCGCAATCGCCGTGGTGCATTCGATCATGGCTCTGGCCGACGGTCTGGGCATCCCGACGATCGCCGAGGGGATCGAAACGCCTGAGCAGGCGGCAATGCTCCGGTTGTCAGGATGCGATGACGGCCAGGGTTATCTGTTCGCCAGACCGATCGAGGGTCAGGCCGTCGTCGAAATGATGGCAGGCCCCAGCCTCGCAGCCCCCACGATGCTCGCGGCGGCGGGCTGACCAGGTTGGATACGCCCTGAACGGACGCCGCCGGCGCAGAAATTTTTCCGTAAGGGAATATTAAAGAATCGGAGATTTGTCTTTCAAATTTTGCGGTCGGCAAAACCAATCAATCAGAATCAGCCGGAACTCATGGGACAATGAAGCAATCCATGCCGAGAATTGGTCGATTCCCGTCTTTATATTGAAAAAAAATTAGATTGCGCGTACGCTTACCCTTTGGCAGGAAATCTGAGATGGCTTTACTAGGGGCCTTGGTTGGCCTTCTATATGGCGCATTTTCGGGGTCGATGCTTGTCGCAATCGTATTCCCAGGCGCCGCTGCACCCGGTTTCTTGACGCCATTCCTGTCGCTGGCCGGTGCGGTTGCCGGGCTGCTTTCCGCTCTGCCTGTGTGGCTGGCCACGATTGTCTGGTATCTCCTCAACATCCTTGTTTTCTGGCTCTTGTCCATTCCGGCACAGTCCTCCACCGGCCTGACCAGCACCACCAGTACACCACCGGCGGCAAACCCGATCCCGCCTACCGGAACCCAGATCTTCTTCCGCGGCTTCGGGCATGGCACGGCAACGATCATCAATTTCGCCATCCTCAGTCCATTCTTGGCGATTCCGCCGGTCCTGATCCTTGCGATCTTGTCGTTCCTGCCAATCCTGTCTCTCGTCACGGCAATCCGGCGAAACACGTTCTTCCAGGGAGTGATCTCGTGGATGAGCTGGCTGTTGCCCGTACATTGGCTTGGGAACCTGATCGGCTTTCTGATCTTCCTGATTTTCCGTGCGATCACCCTATTCACGGGCACGGCTGCGGGCATCAGGCTTGATCTCACCTCCGGCATCATCGAGTCGCGCGCGCCCGCTCCGGTGACGGCCTTCAACGTTGCCGTGTTCACCTATGTGGGACCGGCGTTTGCTCCCGGCCCGTTCCTGGGAGCCAATGTGTCATCGCACGAGGTGGGGCATGCCATCAATTCGGCCGCGATGACGCCCTTCTACACCTGGGGCACGGTGATCGAGGAGTTCCGTCTGTTCGGCGCGCCCCACCGCTTCTCCATCGGTCAGCAAACCGCGGAAAGCCGCGGCGCACCACGCCCGGGCGCGTTATATTCCGCGATGTGGTCACCCTAGGGGCATAGCCATGTGCGAGTTTTTCGACATTCAGGCCAGCGGTGACGCCCTCAATGCTCAGGGCATACCGGGTTCGATCACGGCTTCTGGCCGGGTCACGCTCGACTGCGGCTCAGTCATCGTTCAGGTGTTCGACAATTCCAATAATCTGGTATTCGAGACAACCGTACAGCCCGGTGCGAACATCAGCGATTTCAATGGTACGCCGACGCGCCTGGTGATTGCGTCTTTCGACAATGGGCATGACATCCAGTGCGGCGACCGTGTGACGGTCACGTTGACCTGCGCAACCGATCCGAACTGCACGCTGACCACCACGGTGGCTCTCGTCTGCAAGGATGACCCGGTACAGCCATGCCCCGATGCCAACGCGATCGGTATTATCTTGACCAGCAATGGCGTCGTGGTGTCGCCGGGCGTCCCGTGCTTCTCCTCTGGCGCTTACAGCGCCGAGGCAACCGGCGTTCCGGCCGGAAGCCAGATTTTCTGGACGCTGGATCTGGGCGGTACGGCCTCGTCGCTCCCCGCGACCAATCCGACGACATTCAGTTTGCCCGCGGGAACCGCCCCGGCGAGCCTTTCAGTCGTGGTGATCACCTCGAATTGCCCGCCGATCGCACGCTCGATCGGGTTGCCGGATCGCGAAGAAGGCAATTGTTCAACGCAGGCGGTGTTCGAGGTTCGAAAGGACGGGCAGTTGGTCACTGCCACAACCGGGCTGGCAAGCGGAACCTATCAGGTGACGGTGACATCCCCGGTCGCGTCCGGAAACATCTATAATTTTCAGGACGCAAACGGGTCGTTTCAGGTCGGTTCGGGGGTCACCGCGAATTACACGCTCATGGGCAATGGCGCCTCGCTGACCATCCTCGTGACGGTGGATGTCAACGGATGCTGCCCGGCGGTCTCGGGCACGGTGACATTGTCGAGCGCAGATGACGCCGAAGACCCTCCGGTCGAGGAGCCGCCGGTCGAGAATCCGCCAACCAATGATGACGACGACGATTGGGTATGGCCAAGCCTCTGCGGCTGGTTGTACCTGCTGTTGATGCTCGCGGTCCTCGCCTTCATCGGCCTGTGGATCGCGTCGTTCACGTTGTTCCCGGCGTCGACGGCGCTATGGGTGGCGCTGGGCGTAGCGCTTGTCGTTGTTGTTGCGGCTTTGGCGATTTACACTTGGGTCTGCAATGTCAGCTGGTGCCGGCGCCTGCGTATTCTCGGGTGGATGTTCGGTTGGTGCGCGCTTGGCTGTATCATTGCGTGGGCGGTCAGCTGGTTCACCTTGTGGTTCCTGCTGGTCGGTGCGCTGATTGCCGGGGTCATAGCATTGATTATCGGGTTGATGATGGCACGGCGAAACTGCGATTTTCTGGACCTCTTCGCCTGGCCGTAGGATCTTTCAATGCTTCCGTGATCCTGGGGGGTGCAGAGCCCGAGCCGAAGATGCGACGAAGCCAGGTCGGCGCGCCGTCCGCGGCCCCCATGCCGAGAGTATCCAGCCGAGTCGCCGCAACCACCAAGCCGTCGTCGAGCGGCAACTGAAAGAATGCGTCTACTCCTTCGTCCCCGCCTCGTGCTTGCCGTGCTCGCGGCCGAAATCCACCTCGGCGGTGTCCTGGCCGGCCTCGATGATGCCGCGGCGGATGTCGCGGGTGCGGGTGAACAGCTCGAACAGCGTGTCGCCGTCGCCCCAGCGGATCGCCCGCTGCAGCGAGGCCAGATCCTCGGAAAACCGCGCCAGCATCTCCAGGACGGCCTCACGGTTGGTCAGGAACACGTCCCGCCACATGGTCGGGTCGGAGGCGGCGATGCGGGTGAAGTCGCGAAAGCCGGAGGCGGAAAACTTCACCACTTCCTGCTGCGTCACCGTCTCCAGGTCGGCGGCCGTGCCGACGATGTTGTAGGCGATGAGATGCGGCACATGGCTGACGATGGCGAGAACCAGGTCGTGGTGGTCCGGCGTCATGATTTCGACGGTCGAGCCGCAGCCTTCCCAGAAGCGCTTCAGCCGGTCGATCGCCTCGGCGTCGGTGCCGTCCGGCGGCGTCAGGATGCACCAGCGGTTCTCGAAGAGTTCGCGGAAGCCCGCGTCGGGGCCGGACTGCTCGGTGCCTGCGATCGGATGCGCCGGCACGAAATGCACCGTCTCCGGCAGATGCGGGCGCATCTGCTGCACCACCGCGCCCTTGACCGAGCCGACGTCGGAAACGATCGCGCCGGGCTCGAGCGCCCCGGCGATCTCCTTGGTCACCGCACCGCAGGAGCCAACCGGAACGCACAGGATGACGAGGTCGGCGCCGCGTACCGCCTCGGCGGCGTCGAGATGGTAGCTGTCGCCGAGCTTCAGTTCTTCGGCCCGTTTCAGCGTTTCGGCCCGCCGCGTGGTGATCGCGATATGTGGGGTGAGGCCGTGGGCGCGAATGTTGTGGGCGATCGAGGAGCCGATCAGGCCGATGCCGATCAGCGCGACGCGCTCAAATAGCGGCTCGCTCATGACGCCCCCTTGCCGCGAAACTCGCCAAGCGCCGCGACCGCGCCGCGATTGGCTTCCTCGGTCCCGATGGTCATGCGCAGCGCGTTCGCAAAGCCATATCCGCTGACCCGGCGCAGGATGAAGCCGCGCGCGCTCAAGAAATCGTCGGCTTCCGCCGCGGTGCGGCCGGGTGTGTCGGGAAAATGCACCAGGACGAAATTGCCGACGCTCGGCGTCACGGTCAGGCCCAGGCCTTCCAGCGCGTCGGTGGTCCATTCCAGCCAGCGGGCGTTGTGGTCGGCGGCTTTTTCGATGAAGCCGCGGTCGCGAACCGCCGCCGCGCCGGCGGCGATGGCCGCGGCATTGAGGTTGAACGGTCCGCGCACCCGGTCGAGCGCGTCGACGATCGCCTCCGGTCCGTACAGCCAGCCGATTCGCAAGCCGGCGAGGCCGTAGATCTTGGAGAAGGTGCGGGTCATCACGACGTTCTCGGACGACGACACCAGTTCGATGCCGGTGCCGTAATCGTTGCGCCGGACATATTCGGCATAGGCCGCGTCGAGGACGAGGACGACATTGCCGGGCAGGCCGGCATGCAGGCGCCGGACCTCCTCGAAGGGCAGGTAGGTGCCGGTCGGGTTGTTCGGGTTGGCCAGGAAGACCAGCCTGGTGCGCTCGGTCACGCGCGCAAGGATCGCGTCGACATCGGCGGTGGCGTTGGTCTCCGGCGCGGCAACGGGCGTCGCGCCGCGCGCCAGGATCTGGATGCGGTAGACGAGAAAGCCGTGCTCGGTGTGGATCGCCTCGTCGCCCGGCGCGAGATAGCACTGGCACAGGAGCCCGAGCAGTTCGTCGGAGCCGTTGCCGCAGAGGATGTTTTGCGGGTTGAGGCCATGCACCTCGGCAATCGCCCGCTTCAGCTCGCTGGCCTGACCGTCGGGATAGAGCTCGGGGTGCGCCAGCGCTGCGATCGCCGCCTCGCGCGCCGCCGGCGCGGCGCCCAGCGGCGTCTCGTTGGAGGAGAGCTTGTGCAGCGTCACGCCGGCCGGCGCTTTACTCTTGCCCGGCACATAGGCCTCGATGTCGAGGACGCCCTTATTCGGAACGGGTCTCATCGTCCGTGTACTTTCGCTGGTGATTGCGGGCGCTGGTGATTGCGGGCGATCGCGACGCCATCGCGCCACGACTGGCGCATCAGGATAGGGACCGGCACGGGGCCGCATAGCCCCCGATCGGCCTGATGTCGAGGCCGGGACCCATTGCCGCGGCCACGGAAGCTTCGTCTTTTTCCGTCGCGACGAGGACGCTGAAGCGGTCGGTTCCGTAAGGCGCCTCGGCGATCACCGTCAGGCCGTCCGGAACTTCCGGCATCGCCGTCAACCCATCGACGGAAAAACAGGCGATCTCCGGCGACACCGGATCGGCGAGCGGCGGGGCGATGACCAGCGCGGGCGTCGCCGCCGGCCGGTCCGGTTCGTCGAAGAAGGGCAGCCGCGCGACGATCTGCGCCGAGCCGAGCCCTTGCCACCACGGATGGCCGGTCGCGCCGATCGGCAGGATGCCGAGCTTGTCACCGCCGGCCTCGATGGAGGCGACCACCGCCTGGCTCGACGCGGCGATCGACAGGGGGACCGAAAAGCCGAAATAGAACCGCGCCGTCTCGGCGCTGGCGACGCGGTCGCCGTCACCGGCGATGACGACCTCGAACGGGGCCTGCAAGGCGGTGAAGGTGGAGATGATCTCGCGCCACAGATGCTCCATCGCGGTCAGCGGCAGATGTCCCTCATGGCGCTTGGCCAGCCGGCGCATCATGTCCGCCTCCCGACCCGGCCGGAACGCGGCGCCGTTCTTCGCCGTGCCCTTCACCTCGATCAATTCGTCGATGACGCTGGCGCGCTGCATCAGCAGCCGATGCACGGATTCGTCGATGGCGTCGATCTTCGCTCTCAGTTCCGCGAGCCGCGATGGGTCGGCGGTGACGGTTCCGCTCATGCGTTCGAACTCCCTGTGGTCCTGCGCAGTGCTTCTACCGGCCCTTCGTTCACTTGGCAAAGCGCCGCGTTTCGCGTCCCCATCGGCGCGACGATTGCCGCAGCGGGCGCGAATGCGTATCTGTGCCTCGAACCCGAACACCGCCGGTCGCCACGACACCAAGCCGTGCCGGCCGGCGCGCATCATCGAGCGGGATGGATATGAGCGTCGAAGCTTCGACCGAAGATCTGGAATACGCGGCCGGCAGCCGTGAGGCGAATAACCCGTCGAGCCCCGTCGCCCATTTCGGCGCGGACGAGCCGCTGCGTCTGGATGCCGGCCGGGAACTGGCGCCGTTCCAGATCGCCTACAACACATACGGGACCTTGAACGCGGATGGGAGCAACGCCATCCTCGTCTGTCACGCGCTGACCGGCGACCACTACGTCGCCAGCCAGTCGCCGGTGACCGGCAAGCCCGGCTGGTGGACCTCGATCATCGGCGAGGGCAAGCCGATCGACACGTCGAAATATTTCGTCATCTGCTCGAACGTCATCGGCGGCTGCATGGGCTCGACCGGCCCGGCCTCGATCGATCCGGCGACCGGCGAGCCCTACGGCCTCGACCTGCCGGTGATCACCATCCCCGACATGGTGCGGGCGCAGGCGATGCTGGTCGAGCGGCTCGGCATCGACACGCTGTTCGCCGTCATCGGCGGCTCGATGGGCGGCATGCAGGTGCTGCAATGGACCGTCAGCTATCCCGAGAAGGTCTTCGCGGCCCTGCCGATCGCCACCGGCGCGCGCCACTCGTCCCAGAACATCGCCTTCCACGAGGTCGGCCGGCAGGCGGTGATGGCCGATCCCGACTGGCACGGCGGGCGCTACTACGCGGTCGGCAAGCGGCCGCACAAGGGGCTCGCGGTCGCGCGGATGGCGGCGCATGTCACCTATCTGTCGGAGACGGCGCTGCACCGTAAATTCGGCCGCAATCTGCAGGACCGCGAGGCGTTCGGCTTCGGCTTCGACGCCGATTTCCAGATCGAGAGCTATCTGAGGCATCAGGGGATGACCTTCGTCGACCGCTTCGACGCCAATTCCTATCTCTACATGACCCGCTCGATGGACTATTTCGACATCGCGGCGGATTACGGCGGCAGCCTCGCCGAGGCGTTCCGCGACGCGACGACGCGCTTTTGCCTGGTGTCGTTTTCGTCGGACTGGCTGTTTCCGACCGGGGAGAACCGCGCCGTGGTCCACGCGCTCAACGCCGCCGCCGCGTCGGTGTCCTTCGTCGAGATCGAGACCGACCGGGGCCACGACGCGTTCCTCCTCGACGAGCCGGAATTCTTCGCGGCGATCGACGGGTTCGTCTCGTCGGCGGCGCGGGCAAGGGGGCTTTGACGATGGCGGTTCTGGACACCCCTGTCGCCACCAGCGAGACCGTCACGGCCAACGCGTCGACCCGTATCGACCTGGAACTGATCGCCGGCCTCGTCACGCCGGGAAGCCGGGTGCTCGACGTCGGCTGCGGCGATGGCGCGCTTCTGTCGCTGCTCGAGGCGCGGCGCAAGGTGGACGGGCGCGGCGTCGAACTCAGCCAGGCCGGGGTCAACGAATGCGTCGGGCGCGGCCTTTCGGTCATCCAGGGCGACGCCGACCGCGACCTCGTCTATTATCCGGACGACGCCTTCGATTTCGTCATCCTGTCGCAGACCATCCAGGCGACCCGCAACCCGAAGACCGTCCTGACCGAACTCCTCAGGATCGGCGAGCGGGCGATCGTCTCGTTCCCGAATTTCGGCCATTGGTCGATCCGCCTGTCGCTGGGCCTGCGCGGCCGGATGCCGGTGACGCGGAACCTGACGCATTCCTGGTACGACACGCCGAACATCCATTTCTGCACGATCCGGGATTTCGTCGCGCTTGCCGACGAGATCGGCGCCGAGGTCGAACTGGCGATGGCGATCAACGCTACCGGCCAGAAGATGGGCATGAAGATGCCCTGGGCGTTCTGGAACCTGTTCGGCCAGCAGGCGGTGTTCGTGCTCAGGCGGTGAGGGGGTAGGTCTGGGCGCTCACGGAGACCGCCAAGCAAGGCAGCCCAAGTTCCTTCCCTGCTTTCGATCACTTGCGCCGGGTATCAAATACGTTACCATGGATCATGGTCGAACTAGTCGCCTATACCGACGATGCCGGCGAAGCGCCTTTCGTGGAATGGCTTTCAGGCATCGACCGGCAGGCGGTCAACCGCGTGACGATTGCGCTCGATCGACTGGAAGGCGGCAATACCGGCCAGCTCAAGAGCCTTGGCGGCGGCGTCCACGAATTGCGCATCCCGTTCGGTCCCGGCTACCGCATCTATCTGGGACAGGATGGCGAACGTCTCGTGATCTTGTTGACCGGCGGGACGAAGCGCCGCCAGAGCCGGGACATCGAACGGGCCAGAGGCTTGTGGACCGATTACAAGCTGAAGAAAAAGCGGAAGGACTGATCATGCCGACGATGCTATACAGCGAAGCGTTGAAGACAGTCGCCGCGCGAAAGCCGGCGTTTGCTCGTCACCTGCTCGAAGACGCCGCCAACGCGCTTTTGAACGGTGAGGTTGACGAGGCACGCGCCCTCTTGCGCGCGCATGTCAATGCCACGATCGGGTTCGAGGGGCTGGCGCGCCTGACCGGCAAGAACCCGAAAAGCCTCATGCGAATGCTCGGCCCAAACGGCAGCCCAACGGCCGTCCATCTGATCGGGATCATTTCGCATCTGGCGCACAGCCAAGGGGTGCATTTCAAGGTCCAGTTGGAGCCACAAGCGGAAACGGTCGTACCGGCATAGCGAAAGGTGAAAGTGAAACAGAATTGATAATTCTGTTTCAGAAATCGCTGGGTACAATCCATCTACGTCCGGCATGAACGATCGCTCAAGTGGCAGCAACACGTTAGGCTGCGACCTATGCCTATCCTTCAGCCTGGTGACACAGTCCGTTTCATTTCTCCTGCCAGCCCTCCGGACCGAGATGGCGTGGAACGGCGTGCCACAATCCTTCGGGAATGGGGACTTAAGGTCGAGATCGCGCCTCACGCATTCGACAAGTTGAGCTTCTTAGAGCATCCGGCGAATAATTTGAATCGACGGGTTCCCATTTGATGTTCGGTTTGATTCTCTGTGAGCAGGAGGTGCTTCATGGGAAAGGCTGTTTCATCAGATTTGCGGGAGAGAATCGTGCGCGGGGTCGCGGCGGGTCATTCACGTCGCACGATGGCGGCGCGGTTCGAAGTCGCGCCCTCGACAGCTGTGCGGGTTCAGAAACGTTATCGGGCCACCGGCTCGGTGGCGCCGGCCAGGCAGGGCCGCCCCGAGGGATCGGGTAAGCTCGGACCGCATCAGCGCTCGCTCATCGCCAAGGTCAGGGCCAAGCCCGACATCACGATGCCGGACCTTGCCGCTTGGCTTGAAGTCCAGC
>LAZR01001893.1_pt1 | contig 12660 bp, 11 predicted proteins | sample 329461 | NCBI WGS metagenome assembly LAZR01 (sample SAMN03002196, study PRJNA259156) | marine sediment metagenome | biome: sea floor; feature: Hydrothermal impacted sediments; material: marine sediment; isolation source: Loki non-amplified sample from Loki's castle hydrothermal vent sediment ...
AGGGGGAATATTGGTAGCCATCCCAACCGCGATACCTGAAGACCCATTAACAAGAAGTGCAGGTAATTTAGTTGGAAGAACCGCTGGCTCAGATTCAGATTCATCATAATTGGCTACGAAGTCGACCGTTTCTTTTTCAAGATCAGCCAACATTTCATGAGCAATTTTTGCCATGCGGACTTCGGTGTAACGCATAGCAGCCGGTGGATCACCATCAACAGAACCAAAGTTACCTTGGCCATCTACAAGCATGTAACGCATTGAGAACGGCTGAGCCATCCGTACCATAGTATCGTAAACCGCTGTGTCACCGTGCGGGTGGTATTTACCGATGACGTCACCAACGATACGGGCTGATTTTTTATACGGGCTGTTCCAACTATTGCCTAGTTCTCGCATGGCATAGAGAACACGTCGATGCACAGGCTTTAGACCATCTCGAACATCAGGCAGTGCACGACCTACGATAACGCTCATTGCGTAGTCTAGGTATGACTGCTTCATTTCTGTCTCGATACCTATCGATTCCAGTTCTAAGGCAATTTCACTCATCTATTTTAACCGTCCAAATAAAGCACAAGGTTGTTGAAGCTCACCAACTCGTCATGAGTATGTAATACGTACTCAGTACACTGAGGCATTGTTTGTAAATAGTTAGTAGTTTCGATACTAAAAAGAGACTTAGAGTCATACGGGTCTCATGCTCTACTAGTCGCTAGTATGAGTCCCAGACCTATAATTGAGTGTCGAAAGCACTAAAACGCATTATATTAACAGCTAGGGTGATTTCCTGCACGTCAAACTCTATGTGCTACCTATCATCTAGTTTTGAAAAATAACCGCTAAAATCCTGCTCCAAAGTCGTCAGAAGTTCATTAAGTCCTTGTTTCCATCCACTAACCACCTTTCCAGGTGTGGCAGAATCAATATCCACATCCACTCGTAAACCTGTTTGAAAAACGATGTTTTCGGGCTGATTTGCTTTTGACATGAAAAACTGCATTTCTAAAACAGCTTGAGGCGAAAAGGCAGCTCGCCTTTCGCCATACAGTGCTGTCACAGCTGAATCCAGCACGTAATCAGCCTCAATAGAATCATCTGTCACGACTTGGCTAAATAAGCCTGATTTTTGTAACCAACGCTTAAGTTGATTGGTAAACATCGCTTCAGGCGAAGACACAAATTGATGAGGCGTCATCATCTTGTATTCATTTTCACCAATGCGAAAAACTAAGGTCTTATCTCTAAAATGCGGCACGACCTTAACGGGATTGATTAATAGCACTCTATTTCTGGCAAACTGTTCTGCAATGCCAATTCTTTCCGCATCCAAAACATAATAACGTGGTGTATCATCTACGGGTTCTTCTCCCCCTCCCCAGCTAAAGCAGCTAGATAAAGCAAGTGTCAGTATCAAAATGGTTTGGATTTTTACAAGTCGTAATAAGATGTTCAACATAATTCCTATCGTTATTAGATGTCGTAACTAAAAATCTAAATGACACTGCCGATAGATTGGCTAGTAATACTCACTTAGATTATGAGATTAATATGGATAAGCTTAAATCAAAAATACAAGATGTACATGATTTCCCAAAACCGGGCGTGTTGTTCAAAGACATATCACCGCTTCTTGAAGATGGCCCAATGCTGAAAGAGTGTGTTAAAGCGCTTGCAGAACCATTTATTCACAGCGGTGTAACAATTGTTGCTGGTATGGAAGCTCGCGGATTTATTTTTGGTAGTCTAGTAGCGTATGAATTGGGGTTAGGATTTGTGCCATTAAGAAAGCCAGGCAAGCTTCCTCGTGAGGTATACCGGGTTAATTTCGAGCTTGAGTATGGTCAAGCTACACTTGAGTCTCACATTGATGCAATCAAAGAAACCGATCGCGTATTGATTATTGATGATGTCTTAGCTACAGGCGGCACCGCTAAAGCAAGCTGTGAACTTGTAGAACAACATGGTGCAGAAGTCGTTGCATGTGCATTTGTCATGGAACTGAGTTTTTTACAGGGTCGTCAAAAGATTACGGATTATCTCACCCACTCACTGATAAGATTGTAAAATGAAGTACATAATCAGCATATTACTTGTTAGTTTCATCTATTTTGCTCAAGCAGAAGAGTTCCAAGCACCGGTGACAGATACCAAATGGCAGATAATCGAGAGTCCTTTGGAGTGCTCGCTAACTCAAGTAATACCCAGCTTTGGTGAAGCAGGATTTCGGCGGGTCAATGGTGGACCGCTAGAACTCTTCTTCAAAACAACAAGTCAGCCAGCCACACAGAATAATGTCGCCTTTGAGATTTCTGCTGCGCCTTGGCAAAATACCGATCAATTCGAACCGTTAGTGTCAATGCCCACCAGTAAAGGCCAACGCGAATTTGCAGTCAATGGGGTACTTGCTCAACAGGCATTAACCAATATGCAAGATGGTCGATTCCCTCTGATTCGATACCGTTCGCAAACTTATACGGGGGATGTTGTGGCAAAACTTTCAACCGTAAAATTCAATGATTCCTCTTCTGCATTTAATCAATGCCTAAGTAATTTATACCCTGATAGCTTTGATGAGATAAACAACCTAACTATATATTTTGAATCAGAAAAAGCTGTTTTAACTAAGAAAGCAACACAGGCACTTACCCGAATTGCTGATTACTTAAAAATCGATGACACTGTTAAGCAAATGACCATTACAGCTCACACTGACAACTATGGACGCAAACGATTGAATGTGCCTCTTTCAGAAGCAAGAGCACGGGTCATTCGTGACTTTTTTATTGAGAAACAAGTGCTAGAAAATGATCAGGTTGTGATGCAATCGTTTGTGGATCATGATCCAGCAGCAACCAATAAAACAGCATCTGGCAGAGCCCATAACAGACGAGCTGAAATCACCTTATCCCGCTGAAGACTTTATCTGAGTTGCGTTTAATGTCAGTATTATCGCCCACAAGTGTTACATCTGCTCAAAAGAGCTAAAAGGAATTGCATGAATCATGAAGCTGTAATGGCTATATCGGTTATTGGCATAGTCGCTATTCTTTGTCAGTGGCTAGCATGGTGGATTAAATTACCCGCCATTGTCCTGTTGCTAATTGCAGGCATCGTATTAGGCCCAGTCACTGGATGGTTAGATCCGGAACAACTTTTCGGTGACCTACTTTTCCCTACCGTTTCACTCGCTGTTGCAGTCATTCTTTTCGAAGGCAGTTTAACCCTTAAATTTGAAGATATTCGTGGCTTGCAAAAGGTGGTACGAAATATCCTTACCTTAGGTGTACTAATCACCTGGACTTGCATAGCTATTGCCACACATCTGCTACTTGATTTCCCTTGGGGTTTAGCTATTTTGTTTGGTGCTATCATGGTAGTCACTGGTCCAACAGTCATCGTGCCTATGCTAAGAACAGTTCGTCCAAACGCTAAAATTTCTAATATTTTACGTTGGGAAGGCATTGTAATTGACCCCGTTGGCGCCATTCTTGCTGTCTTAGTCTTCGAGGTTTTGCTTTCAATGCAAGCCCAAGGTCATGTAGATATCGGCCACACAGCATATATGTTCGCAAAAACTATAATTGTTGGATTAACAATAGGTGCGTCGGCTGGTTATCTGTTTGGTCTTATTCTCAGAAAACACTTACTGCCCGAATATCTTCAAAATGTCGCCGCTTTGGCTTTAGTGTTTGGGACGTTTGCCATCTCCAATGAAATATCGGAAGAATCCGGGCTACTCACTGTCACCGTATTAGGTATTTGGCTAGCCAATATGAAAAATGTGTCTGTTGAGAACATTTTAGACTTCAAAGAAGATCTGAGTATTTTCCTCATATCAGGCTTATTTATTTTGTTAGCTGCCCGCCTCAATCTAGCGTCATTCACTCAACTGGGTATGGGTGCCGTATTGTTGTTTTTGTTCATTCAATTTGTAGTTAGGCCATTAAAAGTATTCATTACATCAATTGGTTCTGATTTAAGTTGGCAGGAAAAAGCGATGATAAGTTGGATCGGTCCACGCGGTATTGTGGCTGCCGCGGTGAGTGCACTCTTTGCACTTCGCCTGCAAGATATTGGCTATGAAAAAGCCGACTTACTGGTCCCATTAGCTTTCGCCATCATCATAGGTACTGTGCTTCTGCAAGGCTCAACGTCAAAATTCATTGCCAAACGCCTCGGTGTAGCAGAGCCTGATGATAGTGGTTTCTTAATCATTGGCGCGAATTCTGTTGCTCGTGTCATTGCTCAAGCGTTAAATGATAATGGTTACAGAACACGCCTGACTGATGGCAGCTGGAGTAACGTTAAGGAAGCCCGTATGAGTGGCTTAGACACCTACTATGGTAACGCCACCTCAGAGCATGCTGATCGTCATCTAGATCTCATTGGTTTGGGGCAAATGCTGGCATTAACACCACAAAGCGAATTGAATGCGTTGGCGGGTATGCGTTATAAAAGTGAATTTGGCTCTAATAAAGTCTATTTTCTATCTACCGATAAAGAAAAAGATAAAGAGCGTCGCCCGGCGAAGTCTCGCAAAGCCATCAGCCATGAATCACATGTACTTTTTGGCAATGAAATCACCTATGCAAAATTAGCGAGTTTAGTTGCTAAAGGCGCAAAAATTAAAACAACAAAACTGTCAGAAAGCTTTAATTTTGCTGACTACACTCGTGAACATGGACGACGTGCCACACCATTATTTGCTTTCAACGCTCGCAAGCGCCTTCGATTTTTTACTGTCATCGATACACCACAACCAGAAACAGGTTGGACAATAGTGGCATTGGTTCAAGATGAAACCGATCCTAGCCCAGCAGAAACCAGTCCTCCTGAAGTAAATGGCAGTCTTGATGAGAAACGTCTACCTTCTTAGCGAGAATCAGTAAAGCAAAGTTTTTTTTTGATCTGCCGATATTAACGATATGTATTAACTTACGGTGACTTTGTGAGAAAAAATGGCTGAAGAAAATGATACAACATCGGATGAACAAACCTCTGCTGATGCTGCCAAAAATAGCGCATCTAAAAAAGGAATATTTGGTCTATCTAAGTCACTGATTATTAAAATTAGTATTGCTCTTGTTGTTGTCATTATTATCAGTGTAGCGGCTATCTTCTTTCTGACGGGAGACAAAGAAGACTCTGGTACTGCTGAGAATACAGAGTCCGGCCTTGTAGGCGATGAAGAGCCCGACTTTGACCCTATTGATGATACGACGGATGATGATGCACTACCCGCTATTGACTTGAATGATGAGGAGGACTCAGCATTACCTGCCATAGATGATGACTTTGCAGAAGATGAAGAGGAACAGAGCGCTTTACTTCCCACTATTCTCAAACCCGGCGAAAGCGACCCTGATATAGCTAAAATATCGCAATCGGCCAACAACGATATGAATCAAGATAATTCACCCAAAATAGACACATCCAATGCTGACACTGATGTCGCGAAGATGAAAACGCAGACAGATGCCATTGATAAGCTCGTCAATCCTGAGCAGGATGAAGAATCTGACACTGATGAAGTAGCGACGTTACAGCAGAGGTTGAGTAAAGAACGTCAGGATAATCGAGAACTCATCAAGCAAATACAAGAGTTGTCCAATCAAAATAAGCGATATAAAACAGACACTATCACTCAAGAATATGCCGCTCCGCCAGATATGACTTTTGGACTCAAAAAGCCACTATCGGAAGATGGCAAAATCATTGACTATAAGTCAGCTAAATCGGCTAGCGATTCAGCTTTAGCCCCTAAGTGGGGAGAATAATCTGAGATTATTGCCAGCCATCAATGAATGCTCTGGTGGCCTCACGATAATCGGCTGCTTCAGTGATGGCCGTAATCATCGCTACCGATCCCACTCCAGTTTTTTTCAATGCTTTAGCTCTTGTTAAGTTGATCCCACCAATAGCGACTAAAGGGTAGTCATCAGCAAGCAGATCAACCCATTGACGAAGCCGTTCTTCGCCCTGCGGTGAAAATGGCATTTGTTTACTGGTCGTTTCGTAGATAGGACCCAAAGCAATATAGCTAGGATTCACCGCCAGCGCTCTGGCTAGCTCCCAATAAGAGTGGGTTGACACGCCCAGTCTAAGGCCAGCATTGGCTATGGCATTTAAATTAGCATCATGTAAATCTTCTTGTCCTAGATGTACGCCATAAGCCCCCTGCTCAATCGCAATTTTCCAGTGATCATTTACGAAAAAACGAACAGCTTTATTCTGTACATGAGCTATAGCCGCTTTAATCGCCGCTCGTTTGACCTCAGTCGATTCAGTTTTAATTCTCAACTGAATGGTTTTTACACCTTCCTCTGTAAGCTTTTTTACCCAATCGGCGCTATCCACAACTGGATAAATACCTAAACGTTTTGGACATGATGGAAAACTCAATTGCTGGTGTGCACCGTTCTTTTGATAACTGAGCTTGGGGATGTCTTCCAAAGTAAAGGGTGCTAGGCTATGATGAATAAGTTGATACGGTCCAACCTTTTCTGCTTGACGGATCCCTCGTGATATATAAGCTTTCGCTAACACTATGGCATCTCTAATATCTTCATTCATAGCAAGATGGGCAGTGATGGCTGAAGCTAAGACACAACCAGTGCCTCTAACTTGGTTTATTGATTTAGGCTGATATACATAAAACGATGTGTTAGCGGAAAAAAAGTAATCTATTGCCAGTACACCATCTGCATGTCCGCCTTTGACTAAACAATTTTTTAAGCCCTCCCTGATCAGACTTGAAGCACGTTGTTCATTATTATCGTGCTGACTAGTTAACTGAAAGAGCTCAGGTATATTAGGCGTGGCAAGGGTCACTAATGGGAACAAGTGTTTCCTGATAAAAAGGATAACGTCTTCATCGACTTGTCCCCCTCCAGTCGTACTACCCAAAACAGGATCTAAAACGACCGGTAACTTTAGGCTGAGTAGAACCTCTTTGATGCATTGGGCAATTTCTACAGTAGGGATGAGGCCCACTTTTATTGCTCGAATGTCAAAATCGGCCATACAATTGTTAACTTGTGCCATAAATGTAGACGTATCAACCGCACCAAAGGCCTGTAGACCTGCTGACGACTGTACCGTAAGGGCGGTAACTACTGGAAGTGGATGACAGCCATGTGCTTCAAGCGTTTTAATATCAGCACTGATACCCGCGCACCCTTGAGGATCAAGACCACCCAATACTAATACGGCGGGTTTATCCATGCTGATGCCATATGGGTTGATCAAGTAAGGGTGTGCTTGGCTTGGCATTCTCCCGCTTTGGCATAATGCCGGCCTCATAAGCTAAACGACCACTATTGATGGCATCAGCAAACGCATAAGCCATCAATTCAGGTTCTAGTGCTTCAGCAATCGCAGTGTTTAGTAAAACACCGTCATAACCCATTTCTAATGCTTGAACAGCATCAGATGGTTTACCAATGCCAGCATCAACTAATAAGGTGATATCAGGTAATTGTTGACGTACTGTTTTTAGGGCAAAGGGGTTTAATAGTCCTTGACCCGTACCAATAGGTGCACCCCATGGCATTAATACCTGACAGCCCAAATCAACTAGTCTTTGGCATAACACTAAGTCATCCGTGCAATAAGGAAACACCTTAAATCCATCGGCAATTAATACCTTGGTTGCCTCCAGAAGCGCAAAAGGATCTGGCTGCAAATTATAACTATCACCAAGTACTTCAAGTTTTATCCAGTCTGTATCAAACAACTCTCTCGCCATATGAGCCGTTTTTACAGCTTCTTTAACGCTGTAGCATCCTGCTGTGTTAGGTAAAAGATGACAGTTTAGATCTTCTATCATCTGCCAGAACTGATCCGCCCCCTCAGCATCAACAGATGTCTGACGGCGCAATGACACCGTAATAACTTCTGCTCTAGACGCTTTAATAGCTGCTCGCATTATTTTTGGCGATGGATAGAGTGCCGTACCAATGAATAATCGACTTGATAAGGTTTGCCCATAGACATTCCAGGGTGATGCTTGCATTAGTCAGCCTCCACTGATTGGGGTAACAATATCGATTCTGTCACCAGAGTGAATCACATCCTCTGACCATGAAGACTTCGGTCTTATTTCATCATTTTTGATGGCGACAAACCGACCAGACAGTTTTTTTTCTTCGATAAATTGCGCCAATGTAAGAGCATTAGCCACCGTCGATTCAACCCCATTAAATACAATAGCAATTGACTCAGATGTCATATAAATCTCCAAATAAAATGTCAGCGTTGTTGTTTGTCAGGTGAACCATCAGATCATTGACCACAGCCGGGCCAAATAAATAGCCATGTCGATAAAAGCCATTAACGACATAGCCCCAATCTCGACGTTGAATGGTGGGTAAATTGTCAGGCAAGCCGGGCCGGCAATGCGCTGTCATTTCTAGAATGCGTGCTTCAGCAAACCCTTTATGCAAGCTGTATAGCGCTGACATAAGTTCGAGACCACTTCTTACTGTCAACGATGAACGGTCATCACTTTCAATAACGGTGGCCCCAAGTACATATTCATTATTCGGTCTGGTGGCAAGATAAAAGGGATAGCGAGGGTGTAAAAGACGAACAGCATGTCTGAAGTTAACCTCAGGGGCACAAACCCGAATGATTTCGCCTCTAACACTGCGTAAATCAGATAAATTGGCACGACCACCATTACCACGACAATCAATAACCGAAGTTACCGACTGTGCAGAGGTCCCCAAATACTGCTGACAAAGCTGATCAATAACAGCCGGGCTTAATTCACCAATAGCGTCAGTTTGCTGCCAATGACAGTGTTCTGATAAGAACCTTCCCAATACCTGATAGAAATGTCTGTTATCAAGACAGGCCTCATTCTGAAACCATAGCGCCTCATCAAAACGTTCAGCTAGTTCAGGTTCATGCTCAGCCAATGCCACATTATCAAGCCGCTGAAAGTCTGACTTGTTTAGCATGTGATTGGCTCGGCGTTGATAACGTGTCATTTCTGCTTCATCAGCTTTATGGGCCACAACCAAAGTACCGTTGTCTTGATATAGAACGGGCTCATCAAGCTCTGACAACCACTTAGGCCATAACGCGTGTGATGCCAAACCCAATGTTTTCACAAGCGGCTCAGATGACACCGCTTCCGTTGCCGGTGCAATCATTGATGCCGCTACATAGCCTGCACTGTCTGTCCCCTCTTTGTCATCCATGGATAAGATAGAAACATGATAGCCAGCCAAAATTAGACGCCAAGCTGTAAGGCGTCCAATTAGGCCACTACCAATGATGAGATAATGGCTCATCAAACTTGGTGATAAATTTTGCTGCCACCGTCCTTAAACTCTTGAGATTTCTCTGCGAACGCGGCTTTCACATCATGAGAAATTTTCATTGAGCAAAACTTAGGACCACACATAGAGCAAAAGTGAGCTACTTTCGCTTTCGGCTGTGGCAGAGTTTCATCATGAAATTCACGGGCTGTATCAGGATCCAGACCTAGATTAAATTGATCTTCCCAACGGAATTCAAACCGTGCTTTTGAAATGGCATCATCACGAATTTCTGCACCAGGATGGCCCTTAGCTAAGTCAGCCGCATGTGCTGCTATTTTGTAGGTAATGATCCCAGTTTTGACATCATCCTTATTCGGCAAGCCCAAATGCTCTTTTGGTGTTACATAACAGAGCATGGCGGTGCCGAACCAGCCAATCATCGCTGCACCGATACCTGAAGTGATATGGTCATAACCAGGTGCAATATCTGTCACTAACGGACCTAATGTGTAAAACGGCGCTTCATGACAAACCTCTAGTTGTAAATCCATGTTTTCTTTAATCTTGTGCATTGGCACATGACCAGGACCTTCGATCATGACTTGGACATCATGTTTCCAGGCAATTTGTGTCAGCTCACCTAAGGTTCGTAACTCAGCAAACTGAGCCTCGTCATTCGCATCAGCCTGTGAGCCAGGACGTAAGCCATCACCTAAAGAAAATGAAATATCATAGGCTTTCATGATTTCACAAATATCTTCAAAGTGCGTGTAAATGAAGCTTTCTTCATGATGAGCCAAACACCAGGCCGCCATAATTGAACCACCTCGCGAAACGATGCCAGTGGTGCGATTAACGGTAAGAGGAATATGTGACAAACGCACACCGGCATGGATAGTAAAGTAGTCCACGCCCTGCTCCGCTTGTTCGATTAAGGTGTCACGAAATACTTCCCAGTTTAAATCTTCAGCAATACCGTTCACTTTTTCCAGTGCTTGGTATAAAGGCACAGTACCAATCGGAACTGGCGAATTACGGATGATCCACTCGCGAGTTTGATGGATATGTTTACCTGTAGACAGATCCATCACTGTGTCACCCCCCCAGCGTGTACTCCAGACCATTTTTTCTACTTCTTCTTCGATAGAAGACGTTGTCGCAGAGTTGCCAATATTGGCATTAATTTTCACAAGGAACTGTCGACCGATGATCATCGGTTCGGCTTCAGGGTGATTGATATTGGCAGGGATTATGGCACGGCCTTCTGCCACTTCATTACGCACAAATTCTGCCGTGATGGTATGTCTCTCACCAGCGGGTAATTTGCCTTCTTGAGCTAACGCTTCACGCCCCATGCTCTCACGAATAGCAATATATTCCATTTCCGGCGTGATAATGCCCTGACGTGCATAATGCATTTGACTGACATTCATGCCTGGCTTTGCACGTTTAGGAAAACGGCGATGAGAAAACAAAGGAATATCAAACTCTTGTGGATCTTGTTCACGAGTGAAGTTTGAGCTGAAAGCATCAAGTTGCTCAGTATCGCCTCGACCCTCAATCCACCCCTGACGTATCAATGGCAAACCCGCTTCAATATCAATCGAAGCGGTTGGGTCGGTGTAAAGACCTGATGTATCGTAAACAAGCACAGCATCATTAGGCGAGCCAGGTAATTCAGGGTTAGCGTTGGGGGTATCTGTCAGGGCAATGCTACGAAATGGCACTTTGATATCAGGTCGACTGCCTGTGATGTAGATTTTCTCGGAACCAGGAAGTGGCTGAGTTGAGATACCAGTACGGTTGCTGAGGTTGATTACTTTTGTGCTTGGCGTTGTCATAAAATTCCCCTGATAAGTCAATAAAACCGGGGGGAGATGAAATGTTGCGCCAAAGAGAACAAGGGGTAGATGCCGTGTTACTGGCGGATTGCAGCCGCTAACAGGTATCCTGCTTGTTTCCTACGGAGGTTCTAGCCTCTTCAGGTTCAACGGGTTTCATCTCAGCCAAGCTAATGGCACCCCGACAAGTGAGGGCATCCTAAAACGAAAGTCATTTTTTATACAAGTGTTATCTGTCACACTAGGCGCTAAATTACTCGATGATACACAGACAGCACTTAACTTATGGCCGATAAACAAAACGATTTGGACGACGATGAATTTGATTTATTTCGCAAAGAAATGCGCGATACGATTCGCTTGCGCCATAATCGTTTAGTCCATGACAAACCAAAGCCAGTAGCCAAAGCGGTGCGTCGACACATCGTAGAAGATGCGCTTGAATCAGAAGCATTTTCTGATATGTTTGCACCTGACCTAGTCGGTAATGAGGAGTATCTGGAGTACCGTGGACCAGGTATTCAGCATCGTCTCTTTACCAAGCTCAAACATGGCAAAGTTCACCTAGAAGCGGAACTAGATTTACACGGAATGACCATTGCCAAAGCAGAGCCCGCTCTGTCGCAATTTCTTGAGCTTTGTCATCAGCAAAACATTCGTTGTGCTCGAATCATTCATGGGAAAGGCTGGGGGTCACGTGATAATAAACCCGTTCTGAAAAGTAAGTTAAATCACTGGTTGAGGCAAAGTGGACTAGTACTAGCATTTTGCAGTGCAACCATTGACGATGGGGGTACAGGAGCTTTGTACGTCTTGATCAGGAAACAATTTCAGCCGTAATTTAACATAATTATTGCAGATGAATAATCGTACCGTTGATTAGCTAATCTGGTCTAATTTTCACCACAAAACACGGTTGTTTTTGTTGCGTTAACTCATTGCATAACTTCTTTGCAGCAAGTTGAGACTGAAACTCACCCAACTGTAAACGATAAAAGTCAGGTTTGTTTGCCATAGCATCCGGTTCGCTAAGGATTAATGCTAAGTCTGTTGGCAATGGTGCAAATTTGGTTTCAATCTTTTGCTGTGCTTTTTTAGCTTGCACTGCTGTTTTGAATGCTCCCATTTGCACGCGAAAGATAAGATGATTTGGATTCTTAATAAGTTCTGATGAAGAGACGTCGATTGACTCTCCAACTGAGGTAGTGGAAGGTTTTGGAATAAACGGTACATCGTTTTTGATGCTTAGAGGTTTATTTTCATCGTGACGTTCAACCACACTCTCAACCTTAAGTGCCAATGATTGTTGTATCTGCTTACTAGTCAGTTTTTCCTGTAGCATTTTTTGGTTCACTACAGCCTTCGGCTCTTGCTGTTCACTGGCTAAACTGAACCATCTATAGGCCATCAGTTTATCTTGCTTAACGCCTTCCCCGGCTAATAACATTTCGCCGACTTTATTTTGAGCCTGAGGGTCACCTTGATTCGCTGCGTTTAAGAAATGCCGATATGCTTTATATTGTTGTTTATAAATAGCTTTTTTTGAT
>LAZR01001895.1_pt1 | contig 12652 bp, 23 predicted proteins | sample 329461 | NCBI WGS metagenome assembly LAZR01 (sample SAMN03002196, study PRJNA259156) | marine sediment metagenome | biome: sea floor; feature: Hydrothermal impacted sediments; material: marine sediment; isolation source: Loki non-amplified sample from Loki's castle hydrothermal vent sediment ...
TGGAGGTAATTGAGATGAAACAATTAGAAAGAAAAACAGAGATAACATATCGTTGGTGGAGGGATGACGATAAAGACATTGACCCAGCACACATAGAAGACTTAAACGAGCGCGCCGAAGAAATAATACATGACATGGCCAGCGACGATTTCACCGAAAAGGAGGCAAATGAGCACAGCAGCCAAAATGAGATCAAACAGTCAATTATAGGCGCGTTTGAAAGTATCTTGAAACGCTCCCAGGCGGTAATGACAATCGACCTGGACCGGATCCGGGTGCACGTCGACGTATGCCTGGGCCTGTGCCGGCCGAGCGAGATTGAGGACATGCAAGCATATATTGGCTATTCGACTGCGGGCAAAAAGACAGTGCCAACAATTGCCAGTACGCTGATGCACGACCTGAATGGGATCAGGGATCGCAATGGTGATAAAAATCCGAACTTTTTCCCGCGGACTGCGGGTTATTCCGATCTGATTTAACTGATAACGAACAAGGGAGGCGCCAAGGCGCTCCCAGAAGGAGGGTAAAAAAATGAAAGGGGTATTAATTAAGCATAAGGACTTTGAATCTTTCACGAAGGAAGAAAAACGGAAATACATTACAGAATCTCTCATATGTCAAGCGGCATCGATTTTCTCTTCTTGCGAACCGATGGATTATGCTAGAGCAGATCAAAAAATCCTCGTTGAACTAAAGATGCCAGAGAAAATATCAGAAATATTAAAAGTTGTGTACGAAACTACCGAAAAAAACAATTATCCGTCGCTGCAAGATTATATCAACTCAGTGGTGAATTCCATGTTTTTAATGGGCATAGGTAAAGGAGTAGAAATGCTGGATAAAATGATTGAGGATCTTAAAAGCGGAAAGGGAAAATACACTATTACGGGGGGCAGGACCCTAAAGGAGGGGTAAAAATGGACACCCTAAGAACGCTTGAAGAAATGCCAGAAGATGAATTTCAGACTTTTTTTCAGTCTCTACCAATGCGCGTACAGCTTTGCTGTCAAGGAGGTTTGGTTGACTGGAAAGAAGTTTTACCAGAATGGTATGAAAAAAAGGAGGGGTAAAAGTGGACTTCAACGAATCCGCACAAAATCTCCGGGAGTTAATCAGCCACCTTGTCCCTTGTACCCACTGTCGGGGAATAGGCAGCTTGCCTGGTCGGTGGCGGTTAAGACCCTGTCCAACGTGCCAAAACACAGGCAGAGAAGCTCTGAGTGATTCTGAGATAAAGATTGAGCTTGCCGCGCTGGAGGGGTTGCGGTATGCTTTCAAGGTTGGCTGCTTACCGGAGGCTGACCCGATTGATTTTAACGAGTTGGAGGAAATAGGAGGTTGAAAGGTGGAAACGATCAAAAAGTTAAAAAGGGGTTTATATCTCCAACTCCTCTTAAAAGAAAATCCAGACTTAACCGATACTGAAATAGAGCTTATTTGGATTCTCCCCCGAGATGATGATATCCAGGAGATATTAGGAAGGAATGTTGTTGACAACCCTAGGTTTTTATGATAAGGAGTTATAAATTATTTTCCTTAATTGATCTGGAAGGGACTAAAAAAACAGGGGGCAGAAAAATGGTGACTTAAAAAAACGTGGTAGGAAAGAGCCCGGTTAACCGCCGGGCTTTTCAATTCCTTGAGAAGAATTTTGATTCCTTATCTATGAAGTTTGGTTTTCCCTCCAAATGACCAGGATTTGTCTCTTTTTTACCTGGCCTATCAAATGTAACAAGCACACCATATCCGAATAAAATCAAACTTAACACACAAAACTTGTTATTGACCGGCGCCCCTGCTACCCAGGCAAACGTAATTATAGGCCGTTTTTCCTTCATACTTCCCCCTTCACCTCTCCGAGTTCATCGCTTCTCCGGCCTCTGGCTAGTCCGAAATCCTCTAAAGTTTGGATAATTCACGGTTTTTAGGCCATTCCTTGATTTTCTTGCTATTCGGTTAAAATTGAAATGTCATCATTTAAAAAAAAATCGATTGCAATAACAAACCCCCACAAAAGCATCACTGCCTTATAATTTACACATTCTGGATTTGTTGCAAATTCACCCTTTAATCCTATCCGTTGATCTAGTGTTAAATCTGCGTATTTCATTTCGGCCACTCCTTTATTTTTACACCATATCCATAATTGTCCTTCATCCAAACCGCCGTATTCGTTCCCCTTGCATAATCAATCAGAATATCTGCCCATTCTTTAGGCGGTTTCTTTGCACCCCGGCTTGAATCGGCCCCGATGATAATCCAGTCAATATCATAAAGATTCGGGTGGAGTTCAGTCAATAACGGCTCAAATGATATGAAGCGAACCTTGGCGCCCATGGTGCTGTGTACGAGCTTTTCTAGGTTACCCTCGGTAAAGGGCAGGCCATCAATCGTTGTGCCGTACCAGGCGTTTGGGACGCGGTTAAAATCACGATACCGCACTGGGTTCTTTGTGAGAAATTGAAAGACGTGGCGGGGTAGAGTGGCACAACGAAACAATACGATGTCAATGTCATGCTTGCTCACCCACCGACCCCACAAATCTCCCATGCTGCACACAAATATTTTTCTTGATTTTTTCCACAGCATTGGTTGGATCAACCGGTCCCGATGAAACGTGGGTGTAAAGGGATTGATTTTCGGATAGCCATACCTGCCCGCTAAACGTTTTGCCATCCGTTTCGCATAACAATAGCCACAGGCGTGGTTGCAACCGGTGATAGGATTCCATGTAGAATCGCAAGTCTCAATCTGGCTATTCATGCCACTAGCCTCAGCTCCGCCCTCAACTCCGAATCCCTTTTAATCGCCTCTAAGTGGTCACGCTTTAGCAGTTCGCGCCGGATCTCATCCTGCCGTGGTTTTTGCTTCTGCAATGCAAAATCTAAAACCTCCGCCAATGTTGCCTTTTCAAGCGTTACCTGCTGGATGTCTGTGTTTATGGTTCGGAAAAACTTGGCATCTTCTAAACTTTGCATTTCAATTTCCGTGTATGTAGGTTTTGCGTCAATAGGCATAACCATAGAAACCGATTCCTCCGAGATTCTATATTCAGAGGCTAATTGGACTGATAGATCTAAGCTCCTGATAAAATCTCTTTGGGAAAGATCCTTCATACGAAAAAAGTCAAACTTTCTAAGCGCAGAAGTACCAGAAAGACGCAGAGTAGGATGATTCAAAAAAAGCCTTAAATATTCTAGCTCTATATTTTGATCCGCCGCTAACTGCCATCCAGCCCTTTGCAGGGTGAAAGTATCAGACCTCCACCCTGCCCAGTGTAATTGTATCGGTTGAGACAATATCCTTGGTTCGCTATTCCCCAAGTTCATGACTGATTTCCAGCTTTAGCTCTTTAATCTCCCGGTCAATGTTCTTTAGGAGCTGTTGAGCCTTGGCTTTTTCATGGAGTTTTTGCTTTAGAGACCGCTTAAATTTGTCTGTTAATTCTTTTGCAACCTCTGCCTCTGCCTCTTGGAACACGTTCTGTTTTGTGATTTTCTCTACTTTTCCCATGATAATTCCTCCCTTTTGTGGTTTATGTTTATACTGACTGCTTATCTCCTAAATGTTCTTAAGTTTCTCGGTATAAAACTTTACCATGCTTTCGGCTCTTTCAGTTTGTCGCTTTTTGAGTAAAGCAACAAATTCATTAATTTTATTTTCGATTCGAGAAACTATTTGATATGCTCGTTGACGTGGCAGACCATAGAATTCTGCCAGTGTTTCATATGTGATATCAGGATCACTCTGTCGCTTTTTAAATAAATCAATATCTCGAAGTGAAACATTACCGAATACTTGAAGATACAGGTTCATCTCTCACCCCCTCTATTTATCTCCTCAATCCTTTGTACCCACCGCTTTAGCTTTCCTCCTCTTTTCACAACCAGCTTCCGCCAAGCGTAAATAAACAACCGCCTTGAAGATACAGGTTCATCTCTCACCCCCTCTATTTATCTCCTCAATTCGTGCTTCCCATCGCATAGCCTTACCGCCCCTCTTGACTTTCAGCTTCCGCCAAGCGTAAATAAACAGTCTCCGGCTCGGGCAGGCTACCCAACCTTGGCTTTCTTCCACCCTATCGACAGTCAGCTTTCTCCAATGAGCGGCAAACCCGGATCCGGCGCAGCTCTGAACTCCCCAGGTTTCGGTATCGTTAAAAGCTATTATATCTATAATATCCAGAAAATCCTTTCTTATGCCAGGCATAGAAAAGCCGGGTCGACGCATAGGGTGGTTAGGACCGAACTGAATCCACTTCTCAACGATACCGCAGGTCATACCGTCTTTCTTGAGCCGGGCTAGTGTGCGCTGTGTGGGGGTCATTCTATCTCACCTGGATGAGCCTGCAGAAAGGCTATTGCACCCAAAGAGCTAGCAATAGATGTAAAATGCTCTTGGTTTTCAAGGCTTATCCGGATATTTTCCCTCCAAAAACCGTGTAATACCGCCATGTCTGTTTCCGCCTCCTTGTTCTTGCGGCCCGGCACTAAAAAAAATACCACCAGAATTAATCCAAACATCGCACCCATCCCGATGAAAAATGATTGCCATTCCATGTTATTCTCCTTTAATTAATCAGCCTTCCGATATTTTCCGAAAGCTTCTTCAGCTCTACGGGTGCTTCAAGTCGTGGAGTTTCGACTACGACATTGTACGCCCGGTAAGCCTCTTTAAATTCCCTCACGAACCACCTTAGCTCTGATTCAGCCAAGCTACATACCGATTGCCATCTAAACCGGCCCTGAAACAACCTGTCCGTTATGGGGTCTGAGAACACTGGGCAGCCATAGTACCCTACAGGGCTTATTTGCCGAATCACCTCAGCGGCCTGAATCTCTGCTACGTCCTCGATTTGTGGTGTGGGCCCATTGATGAACTCGATCAACTCCGCAGGCTTAGGAAACCATTTTAATTCTTGAATCGACCGGCTGATGGCCATGGTGATCTGCTCGGCGCTGAATTCTTTCAACACTTCGATATACAGCTTAGATACGACCGGTGGCATCTGCCGCTCATGTAGCTCACATAGAACGGTAAACGCTTCTGCAATTTTGGTTTCATCAATTTTGTTGCGCATCGATCCAGCCTTCCATATTGTTGTAGATTCTTGCCATGTTCCTATGGTAACGCCCGTTTAAAACCTTATTGAAGTTCGTTGGCCTCACCAGCCATTCCAAATCTGCACACCAATCCTTCACCTGCCCAGTGAGCCATTTGCTGTGTGAGACATAATCAAAATACTTCTCCCAAAATTCTATAGAATCCTGTCCTTTGGTTTGCCACCGTGCCCTCGTGAACTTTTGTAAAGATTCGGGCCACGTTGTGACTATCGGGGCCTCTGGTAACTTTTCGTGATATAGCTCAATTATGTTTTGGTGGGGGCATTGTGACCCTCTCTGTGACTTAAGCGTGACACCCCCGTTTTTTCCCCCTTTTGCCCTATGTCGACGCTGACGCAACTTACTGTTCTTTCTCTTTATATCGTTCCTATACATTCTTCTGTTACGGATTTGTGACAAGCCGTTATCCGTAACACTAAAGTCACAAAAATTATATTTCTGGGCTTCGTCTGAAAACCGCTTAAACTCCTCTAAGCTCGCTCCGGTCATTTTGCAGATGTCCTCGCTCGATGCAGATATCTCTCCTTTAGGATTCAGGTCCCACATAAAGCACAAAAGGTCTATCCATATACCCCTTGTCGATGGGCTTGCCATCCTCAATCTTGTATCTCCGAGCCAATCTTTTGCACAAAAATTAAAGTCGGGTGTTTTCGCCACATCTAATCCGCTTATCGGTATTCGCCGTATATTAAAGCATACCTTCGTTTGAATTTATTCATTGCCTGAGAGCAAATTTGCCTCGCTCTCTCGGATGAGAAACCAAAATGAACGCCGATTTCAACAAGCGATTGAGCGTAATATCCGTGGTCTAATTTCCCAATTGGAAGCCCCGCTTCAATCCTTCTTTTCCTTTCAGCGGCTTGCTTGCGCTTATAATACCTTTTTTGCGACTCTTTAAAGGCGTCTTCCGCGCAAAGCAGGCAATATTTCTGACGATTCGGCGCCTCAACCGGGATAGGGTATCCGCATGTTTCGCATTGTCTCACTATTCTTCAACAAACTCGTTAAACGAGTCTCTTAAGCCCTCCAGCAGCTTGTCGGCTTCATCCACAGTGTGCATATTAAGTACCACCCATTGCATACCCATTGGTGTTATGTCAGGGTCGCGCATATCCCAAGTCATGGCCGCTACCAAGTCCGAGACAGCCTCAATAGCCTCATATAGCGCCTCAGCGGTTTTCATTACGGTTTCCCCTTATCTTTACAAAATTATGGGAGGCAGGATTCGAACCTGCACGAGAGCATTATGTGACTATACCAAGATCAGACTTGGGTAGTATCTCTCTTCCACTATAGCGTCTATCCAATGACAAGCCTACACGGTGAGAAACGCGACCAAAGGAAGGAAGCTCTCACCTCATCACCTCCTACCGCTCCTCGGCTTGTCAATTCCGCCACTCCCATAATAGTTTTCAGCTCCCCTCCGCAATCCGATTCATTTCGACCTCAACACTTTTTGCCTCGTCCGGACTGTCAGGATATTCGCCTGCCACCGCAAATACGGTTTCACAAGCCTGCGCGTAAACATCTTCACCAAGATTCTCCCTGGCTTTTGCGAGTCCTACAAATTCGGGGGCAAGAGACGGCTTATCAGGATCCACGAACTCGGCATCAACCAAGTCCCCCTTTTTCTCGGACGGCCCAGCAACCTCGGCCACAGGGAATGGCTTGTCTGGGTAAAAACCGCCCCACTTTTTAATCGCTTTGGCCTGGAGCGGAACAGGAGCATCCTTGAACGTGTCAAGGTTGTCAGAAACAAACTTTGCGAATCCTGAAGTGAGTCCGTCACCTTTTCGGGTTTTCCACCATTTCGGCTGATCCCACGGCCCTCCATAAATAATCATTTCCTCCTTTTTGGCTTTTCCCGTTTTATCTTTGGGAGGCGTTAGCTTGCTCCATGCTTCGAAATGAGCCCAAAGCTCCTCAAATTGAGCAACGCCCTCGGCTTTGAACTGTTCGACGGACATCGGAGGGGTTTGCGCCGCCGCTAATTCTTTCAGGTATTTGTCAAGAGCGGGATCCGGCGGGTAGTTAATCTTTTCCGACACAAGCCGATCAAACTCCTCGGGTGTGTGTCCGACTTGCCCTTCTTCATATATTCCGTCTTTACTGAGTTCAAAATCGATGGGTTCTGGCAGCTCTTCCGGTATATAAGCGGTTCCGATAGCTCCGCCCCATAGCGCAGAAAGCCCCTGGCTCTCGACGACCTTCATAATCTGTGACGGCTGTTTTTCTGGTTTCCAAAATGCTGTTGCCGAGCCCTCCTGCGTTTTCCCGATGTATCCGGTGAGGTTGATTTCAAGCTCGTAGGGCACGATCCAGCCGTCTGGAGTGGCCTCAAAGTAAGCGCCGACAAGCGTCTCGCCTTCTAAAACCAAACCCTTTGAGCGTTTTGTCTGTCCTTTTTTATCTATCAGAATCAGACCCTTTGACCATCCCTTACAGTCAGCCTGGGCTCTTGCTTTGGCCCTTTTGTGGTGTATGCTTTCCACAATAGCTGCGTTACCTGTCCGACTATATTTAATGAGCCAGCACTCCTTACGGAATGGGTCCAGCCGGCGGGCCTTACATTCGGCCATAAACATGATCGCCTCTGGGTCGGTCACATATTCCGATTTTCCCTGGACCAGATAATTTTTCACCATGGAAATAGTGAGCCTCATTTCGTCCCCGTTGGCCATTGTGTAGGACATTTCTTTTTCTGCTTTTGCCGGTAAACTATGTGTCATGTGATTGTCCTCCTTTGATTTTTTTAGGAAAGTGGGGAATGTCGGATTGCCTTCCGACACTCCCCGATCGTTTGTATAGTTGGAATTGAACCAACGACAGTCAGATTACAAATCTGATGCTCTACCAATTGAGCTATATACAGAATTGGTGGCTATTCTTTTCTTTCGCTGTACGCATGATCTCAGTTTTAGTGATCTGCGTCCTGCCATTAGACGATCCCCCCATATGGTGTTTCTGAATGGCGGAGAGACCAGGATTCGAACCCGGATTACAGTCATTGAATCACACGCCAGTTAGTGAAAAAGAACATTGCCTGAAGCTGTAGGGCAATACGATGAGTTTGATTTTGGCATTTATGTAATGCCATTTATTAAGCTAATGCTGAAGCTAAAGCTGGCCCTAAATTGTTATTATCAAGTAATTAAGCGCCGCATTGATTTACCTGTGAACAAGATGCGACATTTCTTGAGTACAAGATATGTTGGTCCAGGCAGGATTCGAACCTGCAAATGCCTGCTCCTATACAACCATGATCTATGTACGGAATCGAACCGACTCGCAAACAGGCTTCCAGATCTTTTTTATTATTCGCGTCTACCAATGACAAGCCCACGGTAATTCTATGAGGTGCCAGCTTGTCAATTCCGCCACTGGACCAAACTAAGCGGGGAAGCAGTGTCTGAGGACCTTACAACGACTTATTCCAAAGCACTGAGCTTCGGAGGCGATTCGGAACCCCGCCGCATTATCCTCGTTGGCGGTCAAAGTTCTATAAGGTATACTTCTACCGCTTCCCCACACTTTATCCATGAATATAAGTGAACAGTTCTTCACCAATAGAAGTGTCCACAACCTCTGTCGAATTGGCCCGCTGTCGAGCCTGCTTTACGGCCCGGAGCAGCTTTCTTATCCGGCCTACCAGAATATTCTTCTCTGCCGTACTTATCAGGCCTACCCAGACTTCTTTGATTTTTCTTCCGACATTTTTAGTCTCGGGGATTTCCTTTACTTGGGCCGGATGTTCTTTTGTTGCTTCATATAACACCTGGGCCTTGAAGATCTTCTCGGTTTTGAACACTACTTCATCATCCACAACAGCCCAAACGTGTTCGCCCCGGTTTTTATCAGGCTCCCATTTATAACCAGGCGCCAAGGTGGGGGCGGCCTCATACACGCTCAGGATCGCCCTCAATTTGGTTTCCAGGCCAAGTAAAAATGTTGCCGGGACATCCTTTGCGATCGCGGTCCCATCAATAAGGATGTCAGCCCTTGCCTCCTGATTTGTTCTCTCTTTCTGCAAAACCGCATCGAGATACCGCACAGCGTGTTCTCTTTGCACGGCAAGTGACTCATAGACGGTCTTCGTCATTTCGCTATGCTCATGCGGAGCTTCCGGGGCGTCCTCGTCAAACATTTCAGTTCGCTTGTGAAACCCAAGGAACAGGCCGACCTGTTTTATAAATTCCGCTTTTGTGTTCTCCAGGGCAATCTTGTGAGCGCCCTCTAATTCTGATTCCACAGCTAATACTTCGTGAAGTTTTGGCATTTTAGTTTCCTCCTTGTTCGGTTTTATGGTTGTTAATATTAGATAAGAAGTTGTCTTGCCCCTGAACCCTGTCTCTTGCTCCGCAGCATGTTTACTGTGTGCCAATGTAAGGCGCCATACTTCATTGACAGTGACCAACGTGTCGACGTTGCCGCAGCACCCGCAATCATTTTCAAGCGGTGATAATTATATAATTGCGGGTCGCTTGCACGGTTTTTCTATATTTTAACAGAAGCAAGACTACCCCCTCCAAACCGGTACATCGTCCTGATAAATCCTGATACCGGGGATGTTTCGCACGGCCGCCTTGATTGCCGTGTTTATCGCCGGACCGTTCAGGATTTTGTACTCATCCGGTACTTTGTCGAAATCGATTTCCTCTTCATTCTTATCCCAAGTCCAAACCTTTTTCATACTCCCCGAGCCCTCTTCCGTTCTGGTCGGAGCCTGTTTTTGAGGCAAAACGGGTTCTGGTATGAGAATCGGGTCAATATTCTTTTTCTTCGCTTCCCGGTTGACTCTATCTTGCAACGCTCGGGCAGCTTCCTTGACCTTAAGATCGTCCTCTCTCCGCTTCATTTCCTTTATGCGAGAGTATTCACGGAACTTCCCTTTCAAATCACTTTCGATTGAGTCCAACATGTCGGTATAGACCCGCACGAGGTTTTTCACTGCTCCGGTGTAAAGGCGATGCTTCTTCGTTCTGTCCGCCCCGTCCTCTTTGACCCGTTTCGACAGTTTTTTGGCCTGCAGACCCATCTCCACGGCCTTGCTGTTTGACGCCTCATCGGTGATCTCAAACGCCTGGGCCTCAGTCAGCATCCCTTTAATTTTTTCCTCATACTTGGATAGCTCGGACTTGGCTGCTTCGATGTCGAATGGGTTTATGACCACAGGGGATGGTGCGTAGTGTCTTTCAGCGAACTCTGTTGCTTCCTTTCTGGTTTTAAACACCTCGGTCTTCGGTTTAAAATCGATCGGCATGTCATTTCCCTCCTTTTGCAACAGCCTTGAAAAACTTAAGAACCAGATCGGCCCTCATCTCAGTCCACTCCATTGAGAGGGCCTTAATCATTTCATAGACTGGAATTTTGTGTTCTGAGCAAGCGTTTACACCATGATTGTTAAACCTCATAGTGACGACCGATAAGCCCTTACAATCTCCAAACTCGCATTTTGGTATCATCTTATTTCCCTCCTTGCTTTAGTGACATTTTCCCCCCTTTTTTTACTCAACCGGATAAACTCCAACGTGCTCCAGGAGCCTTAAAATCAAATCTTCCGCGGTTTCCTCTTGCAGCTCTTCTTTTTTCTCATTTTGTTTTGGCAAAAGCCCGGCGTTTTCAAGGGTTTTTTGCTCGATATGGATTATTTCTTTACACTCAGAGCCGTATTCTGGCCGCCCGTAGCTACTGATCCCCTCAATACTAAGCGTCACAGCCCACAGCTGAGGGTTGCCTTCATTCGGAAATTCATAGGTTTTCTTTGTATCTTCAGTTGTGATTCGTGTTATTGTTTTTGCCGACATTTAATTCCCTCCTTTAATCTTTCCGGGTTGGGATTAAAAGGTAGTCAGAACCAATAGGACGCAGTTCCAAATTATTATCAAGCCCACCCAGGTAAAACGCCTTTTCGTTCAGTTCTGAATTTGTAGAGCTCGGAAAAAGATGGGCAACCTTTAAAAAATACCTACTCTCGAAACCGGCAGCTTTGGCCTCGTCAAGTGAAAAAAGAAACCCATCAGAGTCTCCCAATGAGGATAAATTAAAATATTTATCACTCTCAAACGCCTTTGGAATTAGTTCCTTCAAACCAGCCCTCCATCCAGGGCGTTTCTTTGCCAATGCCAATACTTTTTCACTTTCAATTTTTAGTTCCATTTTATTTCCCTCCTCCGCTCAGTCTGTATTTCTCAATCATCAGCATATTCATGTAAGCCGCAAAATCAGCGGCTGAATCGGTGTACTCGCTGAAAATTGCCCGGCCCCCGTTTCCCTTGAGCCTCAGCGAACCTACTCGGCCAATGTCGTAACCGTTCTTTATTGCCAGGTGGCGATAGCACGATAACTGCGGTTTCCAGGTGAAGCTCTCTGCCAAGGGCGTTTTCAAATCAACCAGCGTGATCTTGGTGTCACCAATAATGATACACAGCAGATCCGGGTGGCCGACTAAATCCAAGTCTTCATCTATCAGCTCAATCTCAGTATCGATGACTTTCTCAACGTATTTGTCAAACCAGTTCATGTAACTGTAGAAGAAACCGTGATAATCAGGTGGCCACTGACTCGTTAAAACAAAACCCCCCTGGCCGTACACATGACAGGCGTGGTGGATGGTTGTTCCACGCTCAGAGGCATAATCCAGTACGTCCGGGTGTATTTGGTCGAACTTGTTAAATGGTTTAAGCGGTTGGGTTGTTCGGATCATGCGCTTATTTCCATAGCTTCAACTGCTTAATTTCTTTCTCGATCCTCGGGATCCCAATGTCATTAATATAGGCCTCTGACAACTCAATCATAATAAATTTCCGGTTGTGCTTATAAGCGACGATAGCGGTTGTCATGCTGCCGCCGAAGGGGTCAAGGACTGTGCAGGGTTTTTGCTTCACACCCTTATATTCCGGGCCTCCAAAACCCGTATGAGAACACGTTGGCTCCCAGCCGATGGTTTTGGATTCTATAATAGGTGGTTCCACTTTATCGAGTTGCAAGAGCGGCACGCTGCTACAATATTCGTTTTTTCGAACCCAAGGACTCCCGCACTCCACACAGCATCCTTTCTCGCTCGTTCCTGCTAAGATACAAGGCTCTATCAGCTTCGGAGGGAAGGTGGCGAAATGGGCTTCTGGAAACGGGTGCGTTGCTACATTCCAGACTGAGCGTTTGTTACGCTTTGTCCCTGGTGGTAAATCGCACATAGCAGCTTGAAATGAATCGTTGTTTTTGATACCGCTCCCCGCTTTAGCTGTCTTTTGCATAGTCATTGCAGGCTTCCCGTTTTTACCCCTGCTGTGGGTATTCGGGCTCATTTTCTCTTTTATAGCCTCCGCATCATAAAAATACTTAGCGGATTTCGTAAGCAAGAAAATGTATTCATGGGATTTCGTGCACCTGTCGGTCACGCTCTCGGGCATAGGATTGGGTTTTTTCCAGATTATCTCTCTGTCTTGCCCATGCCGCCATATCCTCTCTTCGAGTTGCCAACCACAGTGAGGACAGTAAACTTCTACCTCTTCAATTATATCCTGGCG